>Ga0065721_10004231_pt1 | contig 57438 bp, 54 predicted proteins | sample Mesricmetagenome_FD_59108 | JGI IMG/M metagenome (GOLD analysis project Ga0065721, IMG submission 59108) | Mesophilic microbial community from rice straw/compost enrichment Sample: eDNA_1 v2 (version 2) | ecosystem: Engineered > Solid waste > Grass > Composting > Bioreactor | place: USA: Davis... | reverse complement strand
TGCCCGCCGCTTCCCCCCGGAGCCGGAGAAGGACCTGCTCTGGTTCATTCAGGAATATTCGCCGTACATGGCCGACTGGCAGCGCGACGTCATGTCGATGCTGCGCGAGGAGATGCTCTACTTCTGGCCGCAGATCGAGACGAAGATCATGAACGAAGGCTGGGCCACCTTCTGGCACCAGAGAATCATCCGCGAGCTGAATCTGACGAGCGAGGAGACGATCGAATACGCGAAGCTCAACTCGGCCGTCGTACAGCCTTCCCGTAGCTCGCTGAACCCGTACTATCTGGGGCTGAAGATTTTCGAGGACATCGAGAAGAGATGGGGCCGCGAGAAGATGTTCGAGGTGCGCGAGCTCGATTCGGACCCGTCCTTCCTGCGCAATTACTTGACCAAGGAACTGACGGATGAGCTGGATCTGTATATTTTCGAGAAAAAGGGGCCGGATTGGACGATTACGGATAAAACGTGGGAGGCGATCCGAGACCAGCTCGTTTATTCGAGGGTGAACGGGGGCTTCCCCTACCTCGTCGTGACCGACGGCGATTATCAGCGCAACGGAGAGCTGTACCTCTCCCATCGGTTCGAGGGCTCGGAGCTGGACCTGAAATACATCGAGCGCACGATGCCCTACGTGGTGCAGCTCTGGGGCAAGCCGGTGCATCTGGAGACGACCGTGGAAGGCAAAGACGTTCTGTTCAGCTGCGATGGAAAGAAGACGTCCCGTAAAAATGTTTAAAAAATCCGTTCTGGTCGTAATCTACTCCTGAGGAAAGGAGTGGATTATCTATGTTCATGTTGTTTGACGCAGATCAACCCGGCTGGGCGGCGCCGTCCAGGCCGGATCACTTCCCGCCGCAGCATCAGGACCATCAGCCGGGCTTGGAGAGCGATATGTATCCCGCCCCGGAGGCGGAGTCCCCGATCTACCGGCCGGCCGGCAAGCTGGCCGGGAAGGTCGCCATCGTTACGGGCGGGGACAGCGGGATCGGCCGCGCCGTCGCGATCGCCTTCGCCAAGGAAGGCGCGGATGTCGCGATCGTGTACTTAAGCGAGTACACGGACGCGAAGGAATCGCAGAGGCAGGTGGAGCAGGAAGGCCGCAGTTGCCTGTTGTTCGCCGGGGATATCGGCGATCCCGCCTTCTGCAAGGAAGCCGTCCAGCAGACGGTACAGAAGCTCGGCCATTTAGACATCGTCGTGAACAACGCCGCCGAGCAGCATCCGGTGGACGGCTTGGACAAGATAAGCCCGGAGCAGCTTACCAAGACGTTCGCGACGAACGTGTTCGGCATGTTCTATCTGACGCAAGCCGCTCTTCCCTATTTGAAGCCGGGCTCCGCCGTCATCAATACCGCCTCGATCACCGCGTACAAGGGCAACCCGAAATTGATCGATTATTCCGCTTCCAAGGGAGCGATCGTCTCCTTTACGCGTTCGCTGTCTCTAAACCTCATCGACAAGGGGATTCGGGTCAACGCCGTCGCGCCGGGGCCGATCTGGACTCCGCTCATCCCTTCGACCTTCAACGAGACGGAGGTATCGAAGTTCGGCATGGATACGCCGATGAAGCGCGCCGGGCAGCCGGACGAGCTGGCTCCCGCCTATGTCTATCTGGCGAGCGAAGACTCGTCTTACGTCAGCGGACAAGTGATCCATGTGAACGGCGGAACGGTCGTGAACGGTTAAATACGGAAACCCCCAAGCCAATGACTTGGGGGTTTCTCTCTAGTAAGTACACGTCTTCAGTGGACGTCTGTGGTGTCAGGTTCTATTCCTTGACCAGAACAAACCTTTAGGCGCTTTCTGATACGAGGACGATTCCTCTTTGACCAGATGCATCACCTTATGTGTATTGGCCTCGGAAACCGTTGCGAAGAAACTGCCAGAAGTCCAAGGGTCTTCGAAGTACACTTTGCGCGATTTCTTGTCGAACGACTTGGCATGAGCCATGTTGACCAGGTTGCCCCGATCCAGACGTTCGAAGCCTTCCTCGCCTAGCAACGCCTGAAATTCCTCAAGAGTCGTAGGATAATAGAATACCCCATGCTTAGTGTGAAATTCTGGGCCGTTGGAAGTCGGTCGAATCGCGAGCACTTCATCGACATTCACTTCGACCGGATGCCCATTCGCATCCAGCAGGTGAAAGGTAGACATCATGCTCCCCTCCCCACTTCTTATGCGCGTTTCAGTTCAGCAGGGATTTCAGGGCGATGCAGAACCCAGAAGCAAGCCGTGCTAACGAATACGACAGCAAATACGCCAAGCGCCTTACCCAAACCAAGAGCTAATTGTTTCTTCACTTTTGGTCACCTCCTTCCTGCTTAAAGAGAAGCAGAATAGATTGAAATATTGTAAGAATAGCAAGCGTAGGATCCTTGAACAGGAAGTTCGAGGCTACGATCGCTACCGATACAACCTTTAGGATGGGAAAGTACTTCTCCGGAATCTGTGCAAAACCTTTTATATTCGACGGAGCAAATACCAGCATCATCAAAATATTAGCAATATTTACATAAAAAATAAAGTCTTTGTCGAGAGGAATAAACGGAGCGACGCACATTAGAATGACGGACAATACCGTGCACAGCATAGAGGAATGAATATGGTAGCCCCCCGAAAAGAACCGAAGCAGCATAAAATATCCCATGCCATACATCGTAACGAGGGGTTCTCCCAGAAATAAGCTGATAATAAACACGATGATAACCGTACTCAAGGTATGCAATATCGTTATGAGGGAGAACTTCATGACTTCTATGCTCGGCGTCTGCTCGGCATCCACGTTCTTAATGGACGTCGCGATGGATAAGGCTAATTTCTCGATCACATCAACCATCCTTTCGGCTTGAGAAATAGATCAATACTATTAACACTAATATCGAGGTAATAGTTGCAGTCGAAATCGCATCCGGCATAACATAATTCGCCATATACATAATATTAACGCTAAAAAGGATGATCAGGCCCAGAACCATGAAGGTAATAAACATGCGATTCCCTTTGATGCTGTCCTTATAAAAACGGCTGTTGGATTCTATATAGCTAAATCCGCCGTTGGTCTTGTAAATAAAGAACGAGATAAGCATCATCACAAAGAAAGTCAGCAGTTGGACAAAGTAGCCGTTTATCGTATAGGGCGCGACTTCGGTCAGAAGCCCAGAGTGAGTTAGAATCGAGATAAGCAGCCATTGGGCCATAGCTTGTACGACATAGCCTATTACTACCATTATGGAAGCATGAAAAAGCTTAAGTCTCAGGATGATCGTCAACAGGAAAAACAGGATGACGACATTTACGATAGGCGATATATCTTGAAGAGATTCCGTCTGAACTGTGTTCGATACGAAGGCGAGAATCAGGGCCCCAAGGAGAAACTTTAGGATATTCTCCCGAACCGAGAAACGAAAAAGCACCATAACAAAAATAAAGAAAGAGATATACTCTAGCATTGAAGCAGCTATAAACATGATGAAAGCCATAAGATCCCCCGCACGCCGCTAATTATAGTTCCATTTTACCAACGAAGCTACATTTTTCATATCCTTATTTCTAGACGGAGTGCTTCAAATCGTCTTATTTTAACCCTTTTTTTGCTAATATTGACAGCCGAATCCCCATAATCCTACAAAATACGACTTCAGACCTAGAAAACAGACAAACACAATTGGAAAAATTTAAATTATTTTAGGCGGTTAATATTAGAAAAAACCGCAGACCTCGAGTTTGTCGAGAGGTCGCGGCCCTGATTCCTATGCGGTTTATGAAGCAAAAACGTGCCGAATCCGTTCGACGGCCCAATCCAGATCGGCTTCCGACACGATCAGCGGCGGGGCGAAGCGGATGACCCGCTCGTGCGTCTCCTTGCACAACACCCCGATCCTCTGCAGCATCTCGCAGTAAGGACGCGCCGGGCAGCCGAGCTCCAAGCCGATGAGCAGCCCTCTGCCCCGTACTTCCGCGATGTCCGGGTGCCGAATTTCGCGCAGGCTGTCCAGGAGCTTGGCGCCTAAGGCCAGCGCGCGCTCCGCGAGCCTCTCCTCCTCGATGACCTTCAGCGCCGCAATGGCCACCGCGCTGGCCAGCGGATTCCCGCCGAAGGTGGAGCCGTGGGAGCCGGGCTCGAACACGCCGAGAATCTCCCGGTCGGCGGCGACCGCCGATACCGGAAGCACCCCTCCTCCGAGCGCCTTGCCCAGAATATAGACGTCGGGAACGACTCCCTCCCAGTCGCAGGCGAAGCGCTTGCCCGTTCGGCCGAAGCCCGTCTGAATCTCGTCGGCCATGAACAGCACCCGATTGCGCTTGCACAGCTCGGCCGCGCCGCGAAGGTACCCGTCCGGAGGAATGACGATCCCCGCTTCCCCTTGGATAGGCTCGATCAGCAAGGCGGCGGTATTCGCCTCGAGGGCCTGCTCCAGCGCTTTCAAATCCCCGTACGGAACCGTCTTTACGCCCGGCACGAAGGGACCGAAGTGCTCGCGGTAGCCGGGTTCCGAGGAGAGGGAGGTCGCCAGCAGGGTGCGCCCGTGGAAGTTGCCCTCGCATACGATAATTTCCGCGCCGCCGTCCGGGATTCCCTTTTTCCGATAGCCCCAACGCCTTGCCGCCTTCACCGCCGTCTCCACCGCTTCCGCTCCGGTATTCATGGGCAGCATCATGTTCTTGCGGGTCAGACGGGTGACCAGCTTCATCAGATCGGCCAGAGGCTCGTTGTAGAAGGCGCGGGAAGTCAAGGTAACCCGATCCGCCTGCGCCTTCAGCGCCTCGATGATTCGCGGATGCCGATGCCCTTGATTCAGAGCGGAATAGCCGCTTAGCATATCCAAGTACCGCTGACCGTCCGGGTCTTCCACCCAAGCCCCTTCCGCTCTCGCGATCACGATCGGCAAGGGGTGATAATTGCGAGCGCCGAGCCTATCCGTCGTTGCCATCGTATCTTTGCGCGGACTCATACACGCCCTTCTTTCTTGTTGGCTTCAAAAGGTGGAAAAAAGACCCCGCTCTATCCGATAGAGCGAAGCCTTTCGTCCTTCTCACCGGTTCAGCAAGCTGCCCACGTACCGCATCAGCTCGTTGGAGCAGACCGGGCAGTAGCCGTGCTCGTCGATCAGCCGCTTGGTCACTTCGTTGATCCGCTTGAGCTGGTTCTCGTCCGGCGTCTTCGTCGAGGTCGTAATCTTCACGATGTCCTTCAGGTCGGTGAACAGCTTCTTCTCGATCGCCTCGCGCAGCCGCTCGTGCGTGCTGTAATCGAATTTCTTGCCTTTGCGGGAGTAGGCTGAGATGCGGATCAGAATCTCCTCCCGGAACGCCTTCTTGGCGTTCTCGGAGACGCCGATCTGCTCCTCGATGGAGCGCATGAGCCTCTCGTCCGGATCCATCTCCTCGCCCGTCAGCGGATCCTTCATTTTCGTCCAGTTGCAGTAAGCCTCGATATTGTCCAAGTAGTTCTCGAACAGCGTGCGCGCCGACTCCTCGAACGAGTAGACGAACGCTTTCTGGACCTCCTTCTTGGCCAGGTTGTCGTATTCCTTCCGGGCCACGGAGATGAAGTTTAAGTACTTCTCCCTCTCTTCCTTCGTGATCGAAGGATGCTGATCGAGACCGTCCTTGAGCGCGCGGAGCACGTCGAGGGCGTTGATGCAGGGCAGATCGTGCTTGATCAGGGCGCTGGAGATTCTATTGATGACGTAACGGGGGTCGATGCCCGACATGCCTTCATCCGTATGCTCGTTCTGCAGCTCCTTCAGATCGGCCTCCTTGAAGCCTTCGACCTCTTCCCCGTCGTACAGCCTCATTTTCTTGACGAGGTCCATTCCTTGCTTCTTGGAGTCCTTCATGCGGGTGAGGATGGAGAAAATGGCGGCGGAACGAAGAGCGTGCGGCGCGATATGAATGTGGCTCATGTCCGATTGGCCGATCAGCTTGGAGTAAATCTTCTCTTCGTCCGAAACCCTCAGGTTATAAGGAACCGGCATGACGATCATCCGCGATTGAAGCGCCTCGTTCTTCTTGTTCGAGATGAAGGCCTTGTACTCGGATTCGTTCGTATGGGCGATAATCAGCTCGTCGGCGGAGATCAGCGCGAAGCGGCCGGCTTTGAAGTTGCCTTCTTGGGTGAGGGATAGAAGGTTCCACAGGAACTTCTCGTCGCACTTCAGCATCTCCTGGAATTCCATCAGCCCCCGGTTCGCCTTGTTCAGCTCCCCGTCGAACCGGTAAGCGCGAGGATCGGATTCGGAGCCGAACTCCGTGATCGTCGAGAAGTCGATGCTGCCCGTGAGGTCGGCGATATCCTGCGACTTCGGATCGGACGGGCTGAAGGTGCCGATGCCGACCCGGTTCTCCTCGGAGAGCAGCACGCGCTCGACCGGAACCCTCTCCGCGTCGTCGTAGAATTCCGTGCGAAGCCGCATCTGGCAAGACGGGCACAGATTGCCCTCGATTCGAACGCCAAGCTCCTTCTCGAATTCGGGACGCAGCTCGTGCGGAATCAAATGCAGCGGCTCTTCGTGCATCGGGCAGCCTTGAATCGCGTAAACCGCCCCACGGTCGGTCCGGGCGAACTGCTCCAGGCCGCGCTTGAGGATGGTGACGATCGTCGATTTGCCTCCGCTCACGGGCCCCATCAGGAGCAGGATCCGCTTGCGCACGTCGAGACGGCGAGCCGCGGAGTGGAAGTACTCCTCCACGAGCTTCTCCATCGTCCGGTCAAGCCCGTAAATATCGCGTTCAAAAAATTTATATCGCTTGTGCCCACCGATCTCCTCTACGCCGTGCGACACGATCATGTCGTAAACCCGGGCATGAGCGGTCATCGCCGGAGCCGGATCGCGGCGCAGCAAATCGATATAATCCCTGAAAGTTCCGGACCACGCTAGCTTCTCGCTCTCGGTCCGATACTCCGCGAGACGTCTGAATAGATCCATGCCGCTACCTCCTCTACCCTAGTCCCTTCCCGTTACGAAACGTACTTATAACTATGCGGGATTAGGGACGAAATTGCCCTTTTTAGGTCCATGAAAACCGGAGAAGTCGTCCCGCAAACCCTGCGTGTCAGGTTCAAACCCGCGCCGCTCTTACGATAAATCCGTTCCGTGATATAATTCATTAGAGTAGGAAAATGAAAGCGAATGGGAGGTTATATCAGTTGGCCATCGAGCGCGAGACCGAGCTGTACGCTCCGATCAAAGCCCACTTTACGCGTCTCGGCTACGAGGTGAAGGCGGAGGTTCGGGGATGCGACCTCGTTGCCCTAAGACCCGCCGATTCCAAGCTCGTTATCGTGGAGATGAAGAAGACGTTCACGCTTCCCTTGCTGCTTCAAGGCTTGGAGCGTCAGCGAACGGGGGCCGAGGTATGGTTGGCCGTCGAGCGGAATCGGACGAAGAAGGGCGCCCATAACCAGAGGTTTCACGAGCTCTCCTCCCTATGCGGAAGATTAAAGCTGGGATTCATGACCGTCACTTTCTATAAAACCAAAGCCCCTGTCATCGAGATTTGGCGCCAGCCTCGCGAAGGAGCGGCCGCACCCGAGCCGGCGGTCCCGATTAACGCCGAAGAGCTCCGGATCGCGGAGCTGCCTCCCGAGGTCGGCTATACGCTCAAAGAAGGCGGCCGCACGCGCCGCGGGGCCAAGAAGCTGCTTCAGGAATTCGAAGCCCGCAGCGGAGACTACAACGTCGGAGGAAGCTCCAAGCGCAAGCTGGTGACGGCCTACCGGGAGCGTTCCATACAATGCGCGCTGGCGCTGGAATGCGGCGGTCCGATGTCGCCGAAGCAGGTCCGCGACCTGACCGGCATTCCGAACGCGGCGTCGCTGCTTCGCGACAATTATTACGGTTGGTTTCGCCGCTTGCAGCGCGGCGTTTACGCGCTGACGAACGAAGGCTCCTCCGGCTTGGCTCAGTTCCCCGAGGTCACGCGGACTTGGGCAGCCCGCTTCGAATGGGCGGCCGGCCGAGACTCAGGCTCGGAGGCGCACGAAAGGAGCGAGCTTAAATGATCGAAATCTCCCTTGGACTGATCAAGAGCTTCGAGAGCTTCCCGACCGAAGTTCTGGTGAATGGAACTCCGTATTGGCTTGTCCGCGAAGGCGAGGAGGAATACAGGCTGCTTCTGGCGCTTTGTCCTCATGCGGGAGGGGAGGTTCGCTGGACAGGCGAAGTCTTCTTCTGCCCCTTGCACCTCTGGACGTTCGACGGAAGCAGCGGAGCCTGCCTGAACATGCAAGACGAGCGTTTGGTTCGTCGCGATGCCGTGCTGAGGGACGGCATTCTCTATGCCGTCAGCGAAGCTTATTGAGACAAGCCCTTAGCTCCAACGGCCCAGGAAGTCCGCAATCGTATCGGCCAGCCGTTGGACCCCGGCCTTGATCCATTTCTCTTCCGTATGCGCGACCGTCACCCTAATCTTGCAGCGATCCGGATCGGAGACGTAGAAGGCTCCGCCGGGCTGGAACAGCAAACCGTTCAGCCACGCCGCCCGGAGCAAGGCGTCCCCGTCCAAGCCCTCCGGAAGCTCAAGCCACACGTGCAAGCCGCGCTGAGGCTCTCTCCAGGTCACTCCGTCAAGACGCAGTCGTTCGAGCTGCTCGGTCAGCGTTCCGATTCTCGCGCTTACCATGAATCTCATCGTCTTGACGATCGGTTCGATTCCTTCTTCCAATAGCGCGATCGCGGCAAGCTGTTCGGCTGGAGACGCCTGCTCGAGCTGAATGGAAGGACTCGGCAGGAGCTCCCGGATGTCCTCCTCTCCGCCTTCCAAACAGATCCATCCCAGGCGAAGCCCCGCGACCATTCCCGGAGGGAACTCCCCCATCCGGAATACAACCGCAGCGTCTTTCTCGCCCCGATCAACCTCAACCGCCGAGTTCCTGTGGGGCTTGGGCTCGCACAGCAGCGATTGACGCTCATCCAACAGGACGGCCACCCCTTGTTTCCGGCATATCTGCAAGAGAGCTTCCTTTCTCTCCGGGCTCCAGGCCCTTCCTTCGGGATCGGTGCAATCCGGCGCCGCATAAACCAGTCTCGGATGAAGCTGCCGGATCGATTCCGACAACGCCGCGGGATCGACGCCGGAGGAGTCTCCCGACATCGGATGGGGGACGACGCCCGCTTTGCGGAAGGCATGAAGGGCATATCGGCTCGTCGGCCGTTCGACGAGAACCGCGTCGCCGGGCTGAAGCCATCTTTTGGTTATCCAATCGATTGCGGCGTCCGCTCCGGAAGTGACGAGGATTCGGGAGGACGGAACTCCGCAAGTCGGCAGCAGCTCCGCTTGCGAGAGCGCTTCCCTGAGCTTCATGGAATCCCGCTCCCGCCACTGCAGGGCCAGCTCCGCGTATCGGCCCGTTCGTTCCTCCCACTCGGCAGCCGATATCACGCCTTCCTTCGGCCATCCGCCCATCCAATTGATCATTTCGCCCATCGTCATGCCCTCCTCCTCATCCAAGTGGCAGCGACATCCGGCTACGTTTCTAGTCTATGCGCGAGCAGGCCAACATTTTGCGTTTTCTTTTTGACTTGTCTTGGTTATAATATAGGAAGTTAAGTGGAGGTGTGGCAAATGTTTCTAGGATTAAGCTCTAACTTCTGGATCGTTATTCTTGTGTTCGCGATTCTCCTGACGGCCATTCTGACCGCCGCTTATAATGAGGACAAGACCGCAGGAATGTAACCAGAGCTTCATCGGTTCCTCCGATACGAGAGAAACACCGCCTGTCCCGTTGCCACGGAATAAGCGGTGTTTCTTTTTGCCTATAATAAAATAAAGCGGCTCATCCGCCGCCATTGACGCGAACAAACCGCTTCTCCGATTACAGCATGCCCTGCATTTCGCTCATGCAGGAGCCGCATACGTAACGTTCCTTGAATTCCTCGACGTTATCCATCGACGTGCAGAAGACGCAGCGAGGACGGTAGCGCTCCAAGATGATATGGTCACCCTGCACGAGAATTTCGACAGGGTCTCCTTCATTCATTTGATATCTCTTGCGGAGAGATTTAGGCAATACGATACGACCGAGTTGGTCCACTTTACGAACGACGCCAGCGGGTTTCAAAACAGTTCCTCCTCATTTCTTTTGCACTGATCTAGGGTAGTATTCAATAGAAACCGTTAACTTTATATAACTTCTCTATTTCGTTAACATATCCTCCGTACATGGTTGATTTGCTTAAAATCGTACAAAGAATCGACAAAAAATGCGAAAATTAGTCAATTTCCTTTATGGTATCCATGGATAAAAGGAGGAATCAGCCTTCCAGCCCCGGAAATCCGGTTTGCCGGAGGGCTTCATAAATGACGATAGCCGCCGAATTCGCCAGATTAAGCGAGCGTACCTTGTCGGTCATCGGCATTCTCATCCCGGTGTCCGGGTTGGCATCCAGAAGCTCCTGCGGAAGCCCCTTCGTTTCCTTGCCGAAGACGAAGAAATCTCCGTCTTGGAATTGATAATCGCAATAGCGCTTGCTCACGCGAGTGCTTGCGAAGAAGAAACGCCCTTCCGGATACTGCGCCTGGAGCTCCGCGAAGGAATCATGGTACGAAATGTTAACCGAGTGCCAGTAATCGAGCCCGGCTCTTTTGAGCTGGCTGTCGCTTGTCGAGAACCCCAAGGGGCGAACCAGATGAAGGTGCGTGCCCGTAGCCGCGCACGTTCGGGCGATATTGCCCGTGTTCGCGGGTATCTCGGGCTCCACCAGTACGATATGAAAGGCCATATGTATCCTCCCGTTGTTACATATTGCTATAGGATTGCCAAGACAGGATGAAAAAAAGCGGCTGACGCCGCTCTTTTCATAAACGTAAGCTTAGCCGTTGCGTTTTTGGAAGTCGGCCATAAATTCCGTCAATGCCCTCACGCTCGCAAGCGGAACGGCGTTGTAGATCGAAGCGCGAAGGCCGCCGACGCTGCGATGGCCCTTCAGGCCAACGAATCCTTCCGCTTCCGACTCCTTCACGAACTTCTTCTCCAGCTCTTCGCTGCCTAGACGGAAGGTAACGTTCATGATCGAACGGCTATCCTTCTGCGCGAAACCGCGGTAGAAGTCCCCGCTCTCGTCGATCGTCCGGTACAGCAGGTCGGCTTTCTCGCGATTCGCCTTCTCGACGCCCGCCGCTCCGCCCTGAGCCTTCACCCATTTAAGAACCAAATTCGTCATGTAGATGGCGAAGGATGGCGGAGTGTTGTACAAGGAATCGTTCTTCGCGTGCGTGCTATAACGAAGCATCGTCGGAACCGTCATCGACGGAGTGCCGATCAGGTCTTCGCGAACGATGACGATCGTCACGCCGGAAGGTCCCAGATTCTTCTGGGCTCCCGCATAGATGAGACCGAACTGGGAAATGTCGAGAGGTCGGCACAGGATGTCGCTGGACATATCCGCAACGAGAGGAATGGAGCCCGTGTCCGGATATTGCGCGAATTGGGTGCCTTCGATCGTCTCGTTCGAGGTTACGTGCAGGTAGGCCGAATTTGCCGGGATGACAATCTCGTTAAGCGAAGGAATGCGATTGTATTTATCCGCTTCCGAGGAAGCGGCGATCGCCGTCTCTCCGAACAGCTTCGCTTCCTGAATGGCTTTGGTCGCCCAGCTTCCCGTCGCGACGAAGCTCGCCTTCTTGCCCGGCTGAAGCAGGTTCATCGGAACCATAGCGAATTGAGTGCTTGCTCCGCCTTGCACGAACAGCACCTTGTAGCCGGACGGGATGCCAAGAAGCTCGCGAAGAAGCGCTTCCGCCTCCTGATGCACGCCTTCGTAGATGGCGCCGCGGTGGGACATTTCCATCAAGGACATACCCGATTGTTCGTAATTCACGAATTGCTCCTGCGCTTGCTGAAGAACCTCAAGCGGCAGCGCTGCCGGACCCGCGTTGAAGTTATAAGCTCGGTTAGTCATCTCATACCCACCTTGTCAGAATTCATGATAGCTTTATCATATCAAAGCGTTGCCTCAGCAAGCAACCGTTTATCGGACAAAAAAGGTGGCAATTGATTGAATTTCCGAACAAAAATCCATATAAAACAGAATAATCTTCGGCTTTAATGGATAAACGATAAAAAAAGAGCCGCCCCGGAGTCGATTCGACTCTCGGGACGGCTCAGTGCCGCTAGGTCTGATTCGATCTTAGCAATCGAAGTACAGTCCGTATTCGTGCGGATGTACGCGGATAGCGACAGCCTTAGCTTCTGCGCGCTTAACGGCAACATAGTTCTCGATGAATTCCTTGGTGAAGACGTTGCCTTCGGTCAAGAATTCAAAGTCCGCTTCCAAAGCGTTGAGCGCTTCGTCCAGCGTTCCCGGAACGCTGCGGATTTCCTTCTTCTCTTCGTCGGACAGTTCATAGATGTTCTTGTCGTAAGGACCATAGCCGAGAGCAGCCGGGTTGATCTTGCGCTTGATGCCGTCAAGACCAGCCATCAGCATTGCGGCGAAGGCAAGGTACGGGTTAGCCGTGGAGTCCGGAGTACGGAACTCGATGCGGCAGCCCTTCGGAGTTACGGCTGCAACCGGAATACGTACGGCTGCGGAACGGTTGCCCTTGGAGTATACCAGGTTAACCGGAGCTTCGTAACCAGGAACCAAACGCTTGAAGGAGTTCGTGGACGGGTTCGTGATCGCGATCAGGGCCGGAGCGTGGTACAGGATACCGCCGATGTAGTTCAGAGCCACTTCGCTCAGGTTGGCATATGCGCCCTTCTCCCAGAAGAGAGGAGTTCCGTCGTTGAAGATGGACATATGAACGTGCATGCCGCTGCCGTTGTCGCCGAAGATCGGCTTCGGCATGAAGGTTGCAGACTTGCCGTATTGGCGAGCTACGTTATGAACGATATATTTATATTTCATGAGGTTGTCAGCAGTCTTCGTCAGCGTGTCGAAGCGGAAGTTGATCTCAGCTTGACCGGCCGTAGCGACTTCGTGGTGATGACGCTCGACGCGAAGTCCGGATTCTTGCATCAGGCGAACCATTTCGCTGCGGATGTCTTGTTGGGAGTCTACCGGAGCTACGGGAACGTAGCCGCCCTTGATGCCGACTTTGAATCCGAGGTTGCCGCCCTCTTCCTTGCGGTTGGTGTTCCAAGCCGCTTCTTCGGAATCAACGAAGAAAGAAGAAGAGTTCATGGTCGATTCGTAACGCACGTCGTCGAAAATAAAGAATTCGGATTCTGGGGCAAAGAAAGCATCCGTACCTACGCCAGCGGCTTGCAGATACTCTTCCGCTTTATGAGCGATCGAACGCGGGTCGCGCTCATAGCGTTCGCCGTCTGGAGTATAGATGTTGCTCATTACGATCAAAGTGGCATGAGCAGTAAATGGATCTACGTATACGGATTCCGGATCCGGCATCATGACCATGTCGGATTCTTCGATTCCGCGGAAACCCGTGATCGAGGAGCCGTCGAATGCTACGCCGTTAACGAAAGTGTCAGCATCCACCTCAGTAGCAGGCAGCGTGATATGGTGAGCGCGGCCAGCCAAGTCAACGAAACGGAAATCTACGAACTCGATGTTTTTTTCCTTGATCAGTTCCAAAACTTTTTGTACGGACATTTCGAATTTCCTCCCCATTCCCGAACATTATGAGTGTAATTCATGTAGAACGTTCAAGTTTCACCCAACTCACTGAAGCTATTATAATTCTCGATATATGGAGCGTCAATAGTTATGTAAGGTTTTTTTTGTGGAAGTGTGAGCTAATCTTACACTTTCGTAAACACTTGAACTTACCGTTTTTTCACCGTTTAGCGTGCGGCAAAAAGTCAATATCGGTGCGGTTTCTCGGTATGCCATGTCAGGTTTTAACGCGAAAAAGAAAAGGCTTACATGAGCATCAAACGTACGGGTTTAGCTTCGTCCTTGTCCGTTAAGCGAACGATAGAGAAAGTCTATCCTTCGTTTTATGGCGTTTACCATCACTGAATCGTCTTTCTTTAGACTTGCCTGCGTCCCGTTTGCAAGCTCTCTTACCTGCGCAAAAAGAATAAATCGGCCAGCAGCTCGTAGCAGCGGAGCCGCAGCCTGAAGTCGGACATCATGCAAGCGACGAGCACCTCATCGGTCCGATAGCTGTCCGCAAGCGCCAATAAGGACGAGCGTACCCGGGCCGGTCCCCCGACGATCATTCTTTTGCGGTTCTCCGCTATTCTTGCGCGCTCCCACTCCGTATAGGGGTAGGCCGCCGCTTCTTCCGGCGTCGGGAAGGAACGGAAATATTCCCCCTTCTCCTGTTGCAGCAGCCGCAAGTCCATCGCCTTGGCCTCCCGCTCGGCTATCAAATCCGAATCCGCGCAGACGACGAAGACGCATACGCTGACTTGAGGCTTTCTTCCGAGCGGTCCCGGCCGATAGCCTCTCGAGTATTCCGACGTCGCGCTCTGCCCTCCGTTGCCGTTGATAAACTGAGCGTACGAGAACTTTGCCCCCATTCTCGCGGCTAGAGCCGCGCTGAAGCCGCTGGAGCCCAGCAGCCAGATCTCCGGGACCGTTCCCACCTTCGGCGTGGCCGTCAGGCCGGCCAGAGGGTGCTCCTTGGGGAGCGGCGCCCCCGTCTCCAAGTAAGCCCCCAGCTCCGCCAGCATTTCCGGCAGCTTATCGTCTCTCGAGGAAGCCCCGTCGCCGCGAAGAGCCAGGGAGGACAGCGGCATGCCTCCGGGCGCTCGGCCGATCCCCAGATCAACCCGTCCGGGGTACAGCCCCTCCAGGATGCGAAAGTTCTCCGCCACTTTATAAGGACTGTAGTGCGGCAGCAGCACGCCCCCCGATCCGATTCGGATATGCGAAGTATGCGAGCCGATCGCCGACAGCAGCACTTCCGGCGAGGAGCCTGCCAAGCTTCCGGAATCGTGATGCTCGGATACCCAGAATCGGCTGTAACCGAGACGATCCGCCCTCCTGGCGAGCTCGATCGTATGCCATAAGGCGGTTGTGGCGTTCTCTCCCGTTCCTATCGGGGATTGATCCAATATCCCTAGCTTCAGCAATCTCATCAGCCTCCTTAGATGGATGCCTATTGGTAACTCGAGTTGCCCTGTAACCGACTTTTGAGGCTGTAACCCGGCATTATCGGGTTACAGCGGCATGGGACTTCAGTTTCTGAGCTGTAACCCGACACTATCGGGTTACAGCGGCGTGCGGCTCCCGTTTCCGAGCTGTAACCCGACTTTATCGGGTTACAGCGGCGTGCGGCTCCCGTTTCTGAGCTGTAACCCGACATTATCGGGTTACAGCGGTTTGGTGCTTACGTTTCCGAGCTGTAACCCGACATTATCGGGTTACAGCGGCGTGTGGCTCCCGTTTCCGAGCTGTAACCCGACATTATCGGGTTACAGCGGCGTGAGGCTCCCGTTTCTGAGCTGTAACCCGACATTATCGGGTTACAGCGGCGTGTGGCTTCCGTTTCCGAGCTGTAACCCGGCATTATCGGGTTACAGCGGTGTGCGGCTCCCGTTTCCGAGCTGTAACCCGACATTATCGGGTTACAGCGGCGTGTGGCTCCCGTTTCCGAGCTATAACCCGACATTATCGGGTTACAGCGGCTTGAGACTCCGTTCATCTCTCCATTTTGATACCCGTATCCTTTAGCTTACTCGGGATGAGAGCGATGCATGAGCGAGTGGCAAGCCAAACGCAAAAAGCTGCTCAACACCGATCCATGGATCGGGCTTGAGCAGCCATATGGAGTATGAATAAGTTAATTATACCTTCCAAGCAGAGAACGCTTCGGCCGGCTCCTTCGCCGTGTCGAAACGCTTGCCGAGCAGAGGAGCCAGCTGTTCGAGCTCCTTCAACAGGTTCGCGAACTGATCCGGGAACAGCGATTGCACGCCGTCGCCCGTCGCGGAGTTGTCCGGGTCCGTATGCATCTCGATAATGAGGCCGTTGGCGCCGGCGGCTACGGATGCCTTCGTCATCGTCTCGACCAGCTCGCGGCGGCCGGTAGCATGGCTAGGATCGGCGATAACCGGCAAGTGGGACAGCTGCTGAATGACCGGAATGGCCGTCAGGTCGAACGTATTGCGGGTGTATGTCTCGAAGGTGCGGATTCCGCGTTCGCACAGCATCACGTTCGGGTTGCCGCCGGCGAGAATGTATTCCGCCGCGTTCAGCCACTCGTCGTACGTCGCGCTGAAGCCGCGCTTGAGGAGGACCGGATTCTTGATCGTCCCGAGCTTGCGAAGCAGGTCGAAGTTCTGCATGTTGCGGGTGCCGACCTGCATGATGTCCGCATATTCCGCGCATACGTCGACGAATTCGGGAGCCATAACCTCGGTGATGGTGATCAGGCCGTATTTGTCGCCCGCTTCCTTCATCCACTTCAAGCCTTCAATGCCGATGCCCTGGAAGCTGTAAGGCCCCGTACGCGGCTTGAACGCTCCGCCGCGCAATACTTGGCCTCCCGCCGCCTTGACCAGGCGGGCGATCTCGTCGATCTGCTCCGGCGTCTCGACCGCGCAAGGTCCCCCCATGACTACGAGATTGTCTCCGCCGATCTTGACGCCCTTCACTTCGATAATCGTATCGTCCGGGTGGAAGTCCCGGCTCGCGAGCTTGTAGGACTTGGAGATCTTGATGACGTTCTCGACGCCCTTCATCGAACGGATATGCTCCGCGAGATGAGGATCCGCCTTGCCGATGATGCCGATTACGGTGCGATCCGTTCCTCGGGACACATGGGCTTGCACGCCGCCGGCTTCGATCTGGCGTACGATTTCTTGAATGCGTTCTTCGGTGATTTGAGGGGAAGTGATAACGATCATGAATTTCAGCCTCCTGTATGTTGTAACGCAATATTTTAGCACTTATACGCTTCGACGCTTATACGCTTTTACGCGCTAAAGTAAATATAGCCGAAAAAAAGCAGGCTGTCAATGCCTGCCTGGCAATCTTGTTGAGGGATAAAATAAAGCAGAGCCCTCGCATCTCCAACATCTTCTCCTTTGCAGATACGAAACGCATAGGTTGCGCGGGCTCGTGCCTGTCTCTATTCAGCTTCCGACCGCCGCTCGGCGAAGCCTTCTGTTCTCCTTGCGCTTCCTTTTAAATGCATTCACGCTGTAACGAATCGGGAAGTAAAGCAAGAAGGCGAGCGCGGCCCCGTCGATCACGCCGCCGACGATCAGCTTTAGATTCAGAAGCAGGGCATGATTGATCCAACCCGGCAGGAAACTTAGCTGAACCGAGAAATCGTCCGGCAGCACCGAGCTTGCCACGTACGTATTGAGGAAGGACATCGGGACGTAAATGAGCTTCCCGAAGACGAAGCCGACAAGCGCCGCTGCCAAGCTCCCCCTTAGGACGAAGTTAAGAGGGAAGATCAAGAGGAAGGAAGTGCCGTAGGTCGGCAGATTGAACATCTCGACGAAGAGGCCGACCGCGAAGCCCATCGCGATCACCGCTGCCCCTCCCTTTGCCCGCAGCAGCTTGTAATATTGGAATTTGACGTATCTTTGCAGCTTGCGCCAGAATTTCTTGAGGTTCATAACTCGATACCTTCTATCTATTCGAATTCGTCCCGAGCGTGCTCGATGTCCGGCACGAAGGAACGAGCGGAGCCGGAATCTTCCCGGCGCGCATGGACACCGACAGACTCCGGCTCGAAAGCCAACTCTCTTATACGGACTTCTCCCTAACGGTAGGCAGCAGCTTGTTCATGTTGACCGTCCGACGAATCTCCCAGGTCTCCGGGCGATTGGAGTCGTATTGCTCCAGGTATTGGATGACTTCCTTCGTGAGCGGCGTCGGGGTAGAAGCGCCCGAGGTGACGGCGACCCGTTCGATGCCCTGCAGCCACTCCTGCTTGATCTCCGACACGTCCGACACCCGATAGGCGGGAACGCCCGCGATCTCCGAGGATACCTGCGCCAGCCGGTTCGAGTTGTTGCTTCTCGGGTCTCCGACCACGATGCACAGCTGCGCTTGGCCCGCTTGACCGGCAACGGCTTCCTGCCTTACCTGAGTGGCAAGGCAAATCTCGTTGTGGATCTCCGCGGTCGGATAAGCTGTAAGCAGACGAGCTATCAGATTCTTGATATCCCACTGCGACATCGTCGTCTGATTCGTGATGATGATCTTCGAGGAACGAACGTCAAGCGTCTCGATCTCTTCCTCGCGCTCGATCAGGTGAACATGCTCGGGGGCAATCCCGATCGCCCCTTCGGGCTCCGGATGTCCCTTCTTGCCGATGTAGATGACCTCATAGCCTTCCGCGACCTTCTCGCGAATGAGATCGTGCGTCTTCGTAACATCCGGGCAGGTCGCGTCGACGACCGTAAGCCCCTTCTCCTTGGCGCGGCGGCGAACCTCTGGCGACACCCCATGCGCGGTAAAAATAACCGTCCCGCTCTCGACCTTATCCAGAATCTCCAGACGGTTCGGTCCGTCTAGCGTAATAATGCCTTCGTCCTTGAAAGAATCGGTCACGTGGCTGTTGTGCACGATCATGCCCAGAATATAGATGGGGCGCGGCAGGTCCAGGTTGCGCGCCGTCTGAAGCGCCAAGACCATGGCATCCACCACGCCGTAGCAATAGCCTCTCGGGGATATCTTTACGACTTCCATAGGATTAATGCCTGCTTTCCCGCCCTCGATGATAACTGCCGCGAAGACTCGTTAGGTCTCCATAGGGCGTACTGATGGTTCTATTATATCGTATTCGACAGGTTCCGAAAAGTCGATCGGAAGCCACACGATGAACTTGGTGCCTTCTCCCACCTTCGTGCGCACCTCGAGCGTCGCATGATGCATGTCGGCGATCCACTTGGCGATGGAGAGGCCGAGCCCCGTTCCCGGCGTCTCTCCCCTGGACACGTCAACCCGGTAGAAGCGGTCGAATATATGCGGAACCTCTTCCTTGCGAATGCCGATCCCCGTATCCGCCACCACGAGAGCCACCTTGTCCTCGGTTCTCAGCGCTTCCAGCCGGACTTCGCCCGAAGGCGTGTACTTAAACCCGTTCTCGATGAAAATAAAGAGAAGCTGAACGAGATAATCCCGGTTGCCCTGCACCCACACCCCATTAAGCGCATCCAGCGAGCCGACCTTCCATTCCGCTTTGCGAGGCAGGAAGACCGCTCTTCTCGCGGCTTCTTCCGCAAGAGGCTTGAGCTCCAGTCGCTCCTTATCCATTACGTAACCCGCATCCGCCCGGGCCAGCGACAGCATATCGTTCACGAGGCGGCTCATCCGGCGAGACTCGTCGGCGATGTCCTTGATCGCCTCCTTGGACAGCTGCTCCTTCTCTTCCGCCGTCAGCTTGGGCGAGCTGGCCATGCGAACGTCTACCTGATCATGATCGGGGCTCGGCTCCCCATCGGTAAGGACCACGGGACTATCCCATATTTTCTCCAGAAAATCCACGTTCCCGCGAATCGTCGTCAGAGGCGTTCTCAGCTCGTGGGAAGCGTCGGAAACAAACCGTCTCTGCGCGATATTCGTATCCTCAAGGCCTCGGTAAGCCCCTTCGATCCTCTCCAGCATGTGGTTAAGCGTCTGCCGCAGACGTCCGATCTCGTCTTGAGTATCGCCGGGAATCCGGGTGCTCAGGTCGGACCCGCTCTGGATTCGCTCCGCTGCCTCGGTTACTTGCTCGATCGGCTTTAGCGCTTTGCGGGAGAGGAACATTCCAAGTAAGAAGGCGAGGACCAATCCGGCAAATGAGGCCAATACAAGAATTTGGCGAAGCTGAGACAGCATGGCAAGTTCATTTCTCATCAAAGTGGCTACTTGCATCGAACCGACTATCTGAGACGAGCCCGGTGACAAGTATACCGGACGTTCCAACACATAGAAAGGTTCGTTAGCAAGCGTTCTCTCCACATAGCGATACCGGAAGTTAATTTGAGCTTTTGTCGGGAAATCAAAAACATAATCACCCAGATTGTCCGTTCCATCGCTTCTAAATCCATTCGGGGAATTGATGTAACTGTTCAATTGAACAAAAATAGTCGTACTTTCAAACCGAGTGCCTCTTTTGAAGATCAATTGGGAGGTTGTCGGCAGGTTAGTCACTTCAATGAATTGAGACTCTAAATTTAACTTGGATTTCAAATCCGCAAAAGTATTATGCGAGACGATGTAATATACGATAAAACTAAACGCCACCAAAGTGACGGCCAATAATCCCGAATACCAAAGAGTAAGGCGCAGACGAATCGACATGATGAATCAGCTGTCCCCTTTCAGAACGTAGCCTGCCCCTCTCACGGTTTGGATGAGGCGCTTGCCGCCGTGCTCCTCCAGCTTCTGGCGCAGCATCGCTACGTAAACCTCCAATACGTTGGACTCGCCGCTGTAATCATAGCCCCAGATGCGCTCCATGATCTGGTCGCGCGAGAGAACCCGCTTCGGGTTCTGCATGAACAGGTGAAGCAGATCGAACTCCTTAGCCGTGAGCTCGATTCGCTTGTCTCCGCGCATCGTCTCTCTTCCGTCGACGTCCAAGAGAAGATCGTCGTAGCGCAGTTGATTGTTGTCCTCGGCTTGTTCCGGTCTCCTTCTGAGCAGAGCGCGAATTCGCGCCATAAGCTCTTCCAGCGCGAAAGGCTTAACCAAGTAATCGTCGGCTCCGATATCGAGCCCCTTCACGCGATCCTGAACGTCGTCCTTCGCCGTTAGCATGAGAACGGGAGAATGAACTCCCGCGGCGCGAAGGCGGCGGCAGACTTCCCAGCCGTCGAGCTGAGGCATCATGACGTCTAGCACGACAAGATCCGCATACCTCCCCTGGAGAATCCGAAGTCCTTCGGCTCCGTTCGGAGCCGTCGTGACCTCGTATCCTTCGAAGGCTAAGCTCCGCCGCAGCATGGAAGTGATTTTCTCATCGTCATCGATAACAACTATATGGGATCTCATGGCTCGCTCCTTATATATGGCAGATATTATCTCTTCTATTGTATAGAAAGAAGGGCAGTCTTGAAAGACTGCCCTTCTGACTGTTTTGACCGCTATCGATGGTTATTGCTGCGTCTGCGTCTCTTGCTGCTGCTGTTCGAAGTCGTTCTTGTCGCCGATCGTCACGGAGATATCGATATTCTTGCCGGCGCGAACGACGTTCAACGTGACCTTGTCTCCGACGCTCTTCTTCTGGATGGCGTCGATGATCTCTTGGCTGTTCTTGTAGCTGGTGCCGTCGATGCCCGTGATGACGTCGTATTGGCGAAGGTCTCCGTTATAGGCGGGAGAATTGTACAGCACGTTGTACACGACCGCGCCTTTCGTGTCGCTCAGTCCAAGCTGTCTAGCCGTATTGGCGGACAGGTCCTGCAGCGTCGCGCCGATGAACGGAGACGGCTTCGAAGGAATCTTCGTGTTCGTCTTCAGGTTCTCGAGAACCTCGCTGATCGTGCTCGTCGGGATCGCGAAGCCGATGCCTTGCGCCTCGGAGCTGACGGCCGTGTTGATGCCGATGACTTCGCCGTTCAGGTTAAGCAGCGGACCGCCGGAGTTGCCGGGGTTGATCGAAGCGTCGGTCTGCAACAGATGCTCGTAATTGCGCGTGCCGTTCGTGTCTTGAATGCTGATTTCGCGTTCGTTCGAGCTCAGGACTCCGACCGTAACGGTATGATCGAATCCGTAAGGGTTGCCGATCGCGACGACCCAGTCGCCCATGTTCGCAGCATTGGAATCGCCCAGCGTCAGGGTCGGGAAGCCGCTGCCTTCGATCTTCAGAACGGCAAGGTCGAGATCGTAGCTGGAGCCCAGCACTTCTGCGGTGAACGGTTGATCGTAGCCGTTGACCGTGACTTCGACTTTCTTCGCTCCGTCGATCACATGCTCGTTCGTTAGAATATAGCCGGTAGAGTCGAAGATGAAGCCGGAGCCCATGCCGGATTCCTGCAGATTATCGTCGCTGCCGTTGGAACCGCCGTTGGAGCCGCCGTTGCCGCCCTGGCCGTTCTGCTCGTCGCCGAAGAATTGGCGGAAGAACGGATCGTCCATCCAGCTGCCGCTTCCGGACGACTGTTGAACCGAAGTGTAAGTCTCGATCTTGACGACGGCCGGGCTCGCTTGCTCGAAAATTTTCGAGATGTTGTTCGGCCTTACCGTGTCGGTCGTATTGCTCACCGTGTTCGCTTTGGTTTGCGACGATTGCGACGATGTCGCCGCGCTGCTCGCCACCGGATTGTCAGAGAACCAGTTGCCTCGGTCCGCCGCGAACATGAGCCCGCCGACAGCGACAACGCCTACCATAAAGGAAGCGAAGACGGCTCTCAGCGAGGTTCCTTTGCGGCGCGGCGGAGACTCCCAATCGCGTCCGCCTCCGGACACGGTAAACGGCCGAGGCTCTCTCGCGACCGGAACCAGTTCGGGACGGCTGCCTTCGTTGCCGGAATCGGAACCTCCGGTAGCGCTGCCGCCGCCGGAGAAAGGCCCATAGGTGTACGTGCCGTTCGAAGAGCTCGTCGCCGTTGCCCTCGGCTGGTTATCCGTATGGGAGGTATACGGACTGTAGATCGTCTCGCCTTCCTCCTGGGCGTTATCCGAATTCATCGGTTCGGCCTTGCGGGTTTCCTGTTCGTTGTTATCGTTGCCGTCGCCGGCATATCGAAATCCGAATAAATCTTCCGGCTTCTTGTAGTTGTTGTCTTCCATCTTCCAGTCCTCCTCGTTATACGCGCGGCTCGTTATCGCCTTGGCGTGCGTCAACTTCGTCTTGGTTATATATTCACTCTTCAACCTTAAAACAAGATTAATTCAAAGTGAACAAAATCTAAAAGATGAACGGAATATGAACAAAAGCTCAAACGACCGTTAAAACCGGATTAAAAAAACGCAGGCCCCCCGGGATTTCCGGAGGGCGCTCTCGCATTCTTCGCATTCTTTACGCCGGATAGATTTGCTCTACTTCCCTTAAGCGCTCTTTGGCTTTATCCACCCATCCCGGCTCGATGCCCGCGTCCGAATCGACCGGGTCCTGGAATTGATCGAACGCCGCGCCGAACGTTCTGGGCTGCGCTTCGGAATCGAGCCCTTCATTATACAAGTGCTTCAAGATATAGGGCTCTCCGAAACGAATCTTCGCGTCGTTGTCCTCCGTCTCGCTGTCGATATGCCCGTTGGTCACTTGAAAAGGCAGCCGAAGCCACACCTTTTTGTCCTCGTCGAGGGCGCAATCGAAGGAACCGCTGTCGTAATCCCAAGAACCGCCCAGGGCGAATCCTTTCTCCGCGAGAGCGTTCTGGACGAGAACGAATTCCTGAACCTGAGAGGTTAAACGCGATGGCAATGGAATCATGGGGAATCTCCCTTTTATTCCTTATCGTTGCCTTTTTCCTCCGTTTTTAACCGTCGCCTTATTGGGCCCAGCCCTTCCGATGAGCATAAATGGCGAGCTGAGTGCGATCCTCCGCGCTGCACTTCATGAGCAGGTTGCTCACGTGGGTCTTGACGGTCTTGATGCTGATGTGAAGCTCGTCTCCGATCTCCTTGTTGGACTTCCCCTCCGCGATCAGGAGCAGCACCTCCCGCTCCCGTTCGGTTAGCCCTTCCTCCTCGTTCTTCACGGAGCGCTGCCGCAAGCCTCTCGTCAGAGCCTGGGACACTTCCGCGCTCATGACCGGCATGCTTCGCATCGCCCCTTGCATCGCATAGATCAGCTCTTCCGCCGACACGGTTTTGAGAACGTAGCTGACCGCCCCCGCTTCCATCGCTTCGATCACTTTATCATCCTCGAGGAAGCTCGTCAGGATAATGATGCGAAGACCGGGGAATCGGTCCAAGAGCGCTTTGGTCGCTTCCACGCCGTTCATATCGGGCATCATCAGATCCATGAGGACGAGGTCGGGAAGCTGCCCGCCATAACCAGCGCCAGTGAGGTTCGTTATCGCTTCTTGACCGCTTGCCGCCTCCCCGATAACCTCGAATCTGGGATCCAGCATCAGATAGGTTCGCAGGCCGGTCCTCACCATCTCGTGATCGTCTACGATCAGAACCTTGCAATTCTCTAGTTCCGCGCTCATCGTGTCATGTCCCCTCATTAATTAATCAGAAATTCGGAAATCGAACCAGCACCCTCGTCCCCGTGCCCGGCTTCGTGACGATCTCGGCTTCGCCTCCCAGCTTCTCGGCCCTCTCGCGCATGGACGTAAGACCGTACGATCCCGCCCGAATCTGCTCTGCCTTGAAGCCTTCGCCATTGTCTTCGATCTGCAGCATGATTTGACTCTCCGTCTCTCCCAGGGCCAAGCGGACCTCGCTGGCTTTGGAATGCTTAACGACGTTCGCCATCGCTTCTTGCGCGATCAGAAAAATTTGATGCTCCTTGGCCTCGGAGATCGCTCTATTCACTTGAACGTCAAGCGTCCCCTGAAGGCCGTTCTGCCGACAGAAATCCGGGAACCAGCGATCGAACGCCTCGGTCAGCGATTTGCCTTGGAGCTCCATCGGCCGAAGCTGGGCGATAAGTCCTCTCATCTGCTTCTGGGCGGACGAAGACATCTCGATCAACTGCTCCATCACCTTGCCGCCCTGCTCCGGATTTCGTTCTACCAGCTTGGGCAGCGCCGACGCCGCCATATGCAGGGCGAAGAGCTGCTGGCTGACCGTATCGTGCAGGTCCCTGGCCAATCGTCTGCGTTCCTCTTGGACCGCTACCTCGAGGGCAGGCGCTTCCTCCATCACGTTCTTCTCGCCGAGCTGCTGAAGGAGCTTCATTCGGGTCTCCAGCCTGTCCACCATGGCGTTGAACTCCCGATACGTCTCGCCGAACGCGTCTCTCGTCAGCTCCGGAAGCCGAACGCTCCAGTTGCTGGTCGCGGCTTCCTTCATCGCCAGCTGCAGCTGATCCAGCCGGCGATGAATTCGCCTGCCAAGCAGATAAGCGATAGCGACGTCGGCTATCCACAAAGCGACCGCCCATCCGCTCCACCAATTCATCTCCGGTACGTTCCCGCGAATGGTCGTCCATGCCGCGTAGACGAGTCCCAGCATAAAGGCCGTCGATACTCCCGCGTAAACCGCCCATTCCCACTTGCTGTTGCGCATGAGCCGAATCATCCGTTTATCCTACCTTCTTGATGCGAACATCGCCGATAAAGGTGCTGACAATGATAACGATACGTTTGGCGGTATCCTCGAAATTCGGCGTCTGAAGGTTCACCTGATTAAAAAAACCGTCGCGTTTCTGCTCCAGCACGGCCACGTCGCCGATAAAGCTGCTCGATACGACCCGAACGCCGACGGAGAAATCGTTCGGGATAAACACCTTGACATCCCCGATGAACGAAGACACATAAATTTTCGTTTCTCCGGCCGGAATTTGCGCGCGGGTCAGATCCAGTCTCGTATCTCCTATGAAATTGGAGATGCTCATCGGACGCAGCTCGAAGTAATCGCTGCCGATATCGAAATCTCCGATGAAGCGCGAATGGTTCTCGCGCTTCGGCGAATGATCCCAATACCCGCCGTCCCAACGCGACTCTTGATGGTGCTCCTTCCAATATTTATGCTTCATATGAGAGCCGTCGCGAGGCCGCGGATCTTGCTCCGGGATCTCTTCGAACTTCGGTTCGGATGGATCGAAACCGAGGTCGAGAGGTTCCGGCGCCGGCGGAGGCCCCCTGTCGATGGAAGGCTCGGATGGAGGCGCCGGAGGAGGAGGCGGGGACATCGGAGGCGGATTGATCGTGTTCCATTCGGCTTCTTCGCTCGGTTTCTTTTTGGTGCGGCCGCCGCGCGCGATCATGTAGAGGCCAAAGACGATAAGCGCGATAGGGCCGACGAATCGAATCAAGTCATGAAACTCCCATTCGACCCAATCCAGATTCCGGGCAAGGAAGTATAAGGCTAGCAAGATAAGGATCGCATTCCACCATTGCCCGCCGTTTCGCTGCAGGAGCATTCCTTGAATGCCGACCAGCAGCAGAATGACCGGCCAGAAGGTCTTGAACACGTCCCCTATGTCAATAGAGATGACACCCGCTTGGTTCAACAGGAAGATCACCCCGGCCCCGACCAGAACGATCCCCCAGAAAACCCGATGAAGTAGGGATTGCATAACGATTCCTCCGTAAGCAAACATAATGTGCGTATCTGAAATGCGTATCTGAGCTAATGGCATAATAGCCGCAACCGCAGGAGACGCAACTTTTACTCTACCTATTATAACGGCATTGCCGCATTCCCTAAAGCGGCGCGGGATGGATTGTCGCTTCGGTCTCGAGACCGAGGCGATTGCCTTCGGCTCGGTCTCCGTCGTCGATGTGACGTTAACTAACAATGTTCGTTGACATCGTTAACTCCTCACTATATAATGAGTCCGGTTTGAGAGTTTTCATGTCAGGTTTCTACAATTTTTGACGGAGTTGAGCTTATGCAGCTAACAGATGTGTCCAACGGTTTGGATACGATATGGGTCGTTCTGACGGCCGCCATGATTCTTTTGATGGAAGGAGGCTTCGCCTTGCTCGAAGCGGGCTTCGTCAGGCAGAAGAATGCCGTCAGCATCATTATGAAGGTATTCGTCGATATCGCGTTCGGAGCGCTGGTCTTTTACTTGATCGGCTTCGGCCTGATGCACGGCCGGGATCTTGGAAGCGTTATCGGTTCGTCCGGCTTCCTCTTGAAGGGCGATCTTAGCCATCTGCCGACGAATATTACGTCCGATACTTTCTGGCTGTTCCAATGCGCCTTCGTCATCGCCGTTATCTCTATCGTCTCGGGAGCCGCCGCGGAACGGATTCACTTTCGAGCTTATATTTTGTATACCATCGTCATGACGGGTCTCATCTATCCGATCTCCGGCCACTGGATCTGGTCCGCCGACGGTTGGCTGGCCAAGCTCGGCATGATCGACTTCGCCGGCTCCGCGGCCATACACGCCCTTGGAGGCTTCGCCGCCCTCGCCGCGGCCCTGTTCCTGGGTCCTCGCCTCGGGCGCTTCGGCCCGGAGGGCAAGATCAACATCGTCCCTCCATCCAATCTCCCGCTCGCCTCCGTCGGAGCGTTCGTCCTCTGGTTCGGCTGGTTCGGCTTCAATTCCGGAAGTACCCTTAGCGCTACGAATACCGGCATCGGACATATCGCGGTGACGACCATGCTGGCATCGGCGGCGGGATGCGCGGCCTGCATTCTGTTCACCATGCTGCGCTACCAGAAAGCGGACCCTCCGATGGTCATTAACGGAGCACTGGCCGGCTTGGTCGGCATTACGGCCGGATGCGCCTTCGTCTCCGATGCCGCCGCGATCGGTATCGGCGCCGTGTCGGGGATCGCCATGGTGCTCGTTTCCGAATGGCTTGAGAAACGCAGGGTAGACGATCCCGTGGGTGCCTTCGCCGTTCACGGAGTCAGCGGAAGCATCGGCACCCTTGCGGTCGGACTCTTCGCCCTTCCGGGCACCGCCTCGCACGCCGGCCTGTTCCATGGCGGCGGCTGGCACCTGCTTGGCGCGCAGGCACTCGGCCTCGCTGTCGTCGCCGTTTGGGGCTTCGGCTTAACCTGGGTTGCCCTCAAGCTCATTCAAGCTTGGCGACCGGTTCGAGTCACCGCCGACGAAGAGAAGATCGGCTTGGATGTCGCTCTGCACGGCGTTCCCGCATACAGCAAGGATAAGGACTTCATCGACGTGGATGAGCTTCGCAACCCTACATCCTAAGCCAAGCTAAACATCAATAGAACAATATAACGGATAAAAAAGGCCTGCGCCTGGCGCTCTTCCCCAAGAGCACCTAGGCGTCAGGCCTTTTATCAAATAAGCTTCCTATTCCGATAACGCAACCGGGAGAGTCCCCTCAAGCATGGCCCGGTACCGCTCTATCTCTTCCCGAAGCAGGCGAACCTTCTCCTTCGGCTTCTTGACATAATGAATGTATTCCACGGCGAGATGGTGATCGGGCTTCCTTCCGGCCAGCATTCGCCGGATCGGCGACATCGTCCGATAGGCTTGCTCTTCCCTCTGGACGCGACGCTCGTACCGGTCAACCATCTGCTCGATCTCGCGAATCTCCTCTTCCCGCTTCTCGATCAGGGATTCGAGAAAGGAATAGATCTCGGCATTCTTCCGAGCGGAAGAAGTATCCGGGATCGTAGAACTCATCGGTCCATTCATGAAATATCACCTATCTATCCTTGTTAACATTTGTGACAACTACACATATTGTACAGGATATCGATAGGATTGAGAATGCTTATGTCAGGTTATTTCGTAGAAATTGCAATATCAACTCCGATTACGCCGGCCACTCGGCCTTCTTCATCCCGAATAGGCATCGAAACCGTCAAGCAAGGTTGTTTCGTAATGGCAGATAAGTACACATCGGATACGAAAGTCTCTCCGTTCATCGCCCGTTGCCACCATTCCCTGCCCTTGGCGTTAAGCAGGCCGGCTTCCGGCTCCGAGAACACGAAGGTGCCGTCGCTCCGGTTCGACCAAATCGCCTCCATCCCCTCCGTGCCCTTGAGCAAGGAGCTCAGCTTCTGGCGATGCTCCTCCTCGTTTAGACCGGACAGACCGGGGTTCCGCTCCAGCACTCCGGCGAGCAGCGCCGTCCACCGGCCGGCATCGATGTCCCGTCCAGCCGCTAACGCGCTTCCGCCCGCTTGGCGAACGGAATCGGCCAATTCATCCGCCGATCGCTTGACGGCCGCGGATACTCTCCCCAGCTTCGAGATCGCCTGGCGCTGCCGCTCGTTGTGCACCAGCGTATCGTCCACGCCGCGGACCATGAGTCCGACGGAATCGACCACCTGCTTCAGCATGCCGTTCGCGGAGCCCGTTCTCTCCGCTTGCTCTCCGGCGGCTTCGAGCGTCTTCCCCGCCTGGGAGTCCACCTTCACGATATGGTTAAAAATCGAATCCATCCGATCCCGCGTATGCTTCATCTCCTCCAAACCTCGAGATACGGATTCCTTCTCTTGATCGACCGAGGCGACGACTTGCCGGATGCCGTTCTCGATATCCTTCACGATCGTAGTCGAGCGTTTGACCGCATGGCCGCTCTGCTCCGCCAGCTTGCGGATCTCCTGCGCCACGACGGAGAATCCGAGTCCGTACTCGCCCGCATGGGCCGCTTCAATCGCCGCGTTAAGCGCGAGCAGCGAAGTCTGGGTCACGATCTCTTGGATCAAGGCGTTGATCTCGTTAATCTTGGAGGCTTGTTCGATCAGGCTGCGAACGGTCTCTTCCATCGTTCCGTGATGGACGGACAAATCGTTCATCACTTCGTCGGTGTGCGTCAAGGAACGGGCGACCTCGATGACGACATCCCGGGCTTCCCGGCTCTGGGCGCTCATCTCTTCCGAAATGACGCGGATCTCCTCCGAAGAAGCGGCTACTTCTTGAAGGGCGGAGAAGGCTTCCTCCAATTGCCCGGAGGCCTCTCTGCTCTTGATTCGAAGCCGTTCCTCCTGTTCCGCGGCTCGGCCCGCGATCTCCTCGAGCTGGCCCATGCTCGAATCCACCTCGGCGACGGCTGCCTGCAGGCGGTCGGAAATGACCGACGCCTCCTCTATCATGTGATTGAGTGCGCTATCATTTCCTGTTGCGGTAAGGGAGGATTCCGCGGATTCCCGAGAATCGCCCGATCCCCCGGCTTCTCCGTTCCGATTGACGTTCCCGCGTTCCCGGATCCATCGTTGCCATTGCGCCATACGGCACCTCCAACTAATTGCCTATGTATCGAACTGCGCTTTCGAATCTCATGATACATTTTTTAACATTATATGACGAACATCCGCAAAATAAAAGAGGAACCCTAGGTTCCTCTTGTCGCCTTTATGGATGCTCGCGCTCGCGATCTTCCCGGATTTGTTCTTTGATTCGTTCTTTCTCCCGATGAATCTTCGATTTTATCGTTCCGACCGGCATTTCGAAGGCGGCGGCGATCTCATCGTCCTTGAAGCCATAATAAAACTTGTAAAGAAGCAATGTCCGCGTCGTCGGGTCAAGCCGTCCGAGCAGATCGGACAGCTCGGTCTGAAGCTCCGGGTTCGCATCGAGTCCCGCATTAAACACATGCTCCGATACGCCGCTGTCGTAATCGGCGTGGATCGTCGAACGGCTTCTTCCCGCTCTATTCGCATTGGAAGCCAGATTGTACACGATCGTCTTCGCCCAAGGAATGAGCTTGTCTTCGTCTCTCAAGGTATCCTTCTTCTCTAAGATGCGCACCCAAGCTTCCTGAACGATATCCACCGCGTCGTTCTTGCGGATAAGCTTGTGCCTGGCGACCCGCAGCATCTGCCTGTAGAGCTCTTGAAGCAGCTCGTCTTCCGAGTCCATGCCGCAGGAAGAATCAAAATCTCGAAGGAAGAACTTCATTCAGAGAGGTCACTCCTCGGAGAAACATATTAATCTTCCACAATTGTAGCATAGACTCAAGAAAAAGAGAATATTTGACATTAAATAGGAAAATATCGACAGTGCGGTTTACCCCGAAGTCGGATCTTCCGCTTCCGGGGCGATGACCTCGCTGATGCTGTCGAGCATCGATTCCGTCACCTTGCCGTTTCCCTTCTTAATGACTCGCACGTCCACCGTTTTTTTGCCCCATTCTTGAAACACCTGTCGTTTGGAAGGGAAGTATAAATCGATTTTCCTCCCTTTGATTTTAGATCCCGTATCCGCGACGATCCCATAGCCGTATCCGGGGATAAACAAGATCGTGCCGATGGGAAAAAGCTTCGGGTCCGCCGCGATGGTCGACAGCTTGCCGCGCCTGACCTTGACTCCCGAGTAAGTAATTCCGTATTGAGGATGCCCCGGCCGCTTGCCCGTCGATTCCACTCCCGCGGTATAGCCGGTCGCCACGACGCGAATGATCTCCTCTTGTTCTTCCTTGAATCCCGTCCGATCGGCCGAAGCCGACAATCTCTTCTCGTCCGGCGTCATCTTCGTTGCCGGCTTCTTCGGCGCTTGCGCAAGAGCAGCGGACGACCCTCTCTCCTCCAAGGAGATCTCTTCGGCATCGGCCCCAAGTTCCGCCGGTCCAATCGCGGCCAGCATCACGGACAAGATCATCATGCCTCGAACGAAACGGTTTGACAAAGGCAAAAAGCTTGCTGGCATCTTAGCACACTCCCCTGTCAGGAAGGGTGCCCAAGGCCAACAAGCTTTATGCAGGGCTCTATTCGATAGGCCTCGACGTTAGTCTACGCGCTTCGACGCGATTTCTCCCGTAATGCGGGCGATGAATTCGTCCGCGGGCTGAGCTCCGAGGTCCCCTTCTCCGCGCCTTCTGACGGAGACCGTGCCGTTCGCCGCTTCGTTCTCGCCGACGACGAGCATGTAAGGAATCTTCTCCAGCTGGGCTTCCCGAATCTTGTAGCCCATTTTCTCGTTCCGAAGGTCGGCTTCGGCGCGTACGCCCGCCGCCAGCAGCTTGTCGTTCAGCTCGCGGGCATATTCTTCGTAGGCGAGGCTTACCGGAATGATCTTCGCTTGCAGCGGAGACAGCCATACCGGAAGCGCGCCGGCGAAGTTCTCCAGCAGGAACGCCGTGAACCGTTCCATCGTGCTGATGATGCCGCGGTGGATAACGACCGGACGATGCTTCTTGCCGTCGTCTCCGACATACTCGAGCTCGAACCGTTCCGGAAGGAGCACGTCGATCTGAGCCGTGGAGAGCGTTTCTTCCTTGCCTAGCGCCGTCTTGACCTGTACGTCAAGCTTCGGTCCGTAGAAGGCCGCTTCGCCTTCCGCTTCGAAGAACGGCAAGCCGAGCTCTTCTACTACCTCGCGAAGCATGCGCTGCGAAGTCTCCCACATGTTGTCGTCCGGCCAGTACTTCTCCTTGTCCTGAGGATCGCGGTAGGACAAGCGGAAGCGATATTCCTTGATTCCGAAGTCTTCGTAAACGCGTTGGATCAGCTGCACGACCCGCTTGAACTCTTCTTTGATCTGGTCGAGACGGCAGAAGATATGCGAATCGTTCAGCGTCATCGCGCGAACGCGGTGAAGGCCCGTCAGGGCGCCGGACATCTCGTAGCGGTGCATCATTCCGAGTTCGGCGATCCGGATCGGAAGGTCGCGGTAGCTTCTCATCTCGCTCTTGTACACCATCATGTGGTGAGGGCAGTTCATCGGGCGAAGCACGAGCTCTTCGTTGTCCATCTGCATCGGAGGGAACATGTCCTCCTGGTAGTGCTCCCAGTGGCCGGACGTCTTGTACAAGTCGACGTTGGCCAGCACGGGCGTATAGACGTGCAAGTAGCCGAGTTTCTCTTCGAGATCGACGATATAGCGCTCCAGAGTGCGGCGAACCTTGGCGCCGTTAGGAAGCCAAAGCGGAAGGCCTTGGCCGACCTCGCGGGAGAACGTGAACATGTTCAGTTCCTTGCCGAGCTTGCGGTGGTCGCGCTTCTTCGCCTCCTCGAGGAAGTGAAGGTGCTCGTCAAGCTGAGACTTCTTCGCGAATGCCGTTCCGTAGATCCGCTGAAGCATCTTGTTCTTGCTGTCCCCGCGCCAGTACGCGCCGGCAACGCTCAGCAGCTTGAACGCCTTGATGCGTCCCGTGGAAGGAAGGTGCGGGCCGCGGCACAGGTCGAAGAACTCGCCCTGGTCGTAGATCGTGATCGTCGAGCCTTCCGGCAAGCCTTCGATGAGCTCGATCTTAAGCGGATCTCCCATTTCTTCGTAGATGCGAAGAGCTTCTTCGCGGCTCACGACGCGGCGAACGATCGGGAGATCCTCCTTGATGATCTTCTCCATCTCTTTCTCGATGCTCGCGAGGTCTTCCGGAGTAATCGACTGCTCCAGATCGATATCGTAGTAGAAGCCGTCTTCGATGACCGGCCCGATGCCGAGCTTCACCTTGTTGCCGCCGTACAGCCTCTTGATCGCCTGAGCCATCAAGTGAGCGGAGCTATGGCGCATCACTTCAAGCCCTTCCGGGGTATCCAGCGTCAGAATCTCGAGGGAGCTGTCCTCCTCGATCGCCGTGTTCAAGTCGACTACTTTGCCGTTCACCTTGCCGGCGACGGCGTTCTTTCTCAGCCCGCTGCTGATGGAACCGGCGATCTCTTCGACCGTCGATCCTTGAGCGAACTCGCGGACGGCTCCGTCCGGGAATTTGATTTGCAGTGCCATGCTGTTGGCCTCCTTAATAGTGAATACCTTGGTCGTGAAGGTCAATCGGCAAGGGACGAGCGCGCCGCCATCAAACGCAAAAAAGCACTCGTCCCCATAGGGACGAGCGCTAATCGTTCGCATCTCGTGGTTCCACCCTTATTCAATCGGATTCCGCTTCGCTCTCTTCCCCGTTAGGTTCGCAGAGGAGCGTCCGATTCTCAGGCATGAGTAACGGTCATGACCCGGCAAGGCTTACAGACGTCGACGATCCATCAAGAGGAGGTCGCGGGCGTGTTCGGCCAAGCAGCTCGAAAGGGGTAGACGCAAGCCGGTGTCGGAAGGAACTTGCAGCCAAGGTTCCTCTCTCTGTGCCGTCCATAACAAGCATCGTTGTCTTTCTCATCGCCATTAAAGAATATCTTGGGAGCAGTTGCTCCGCATTCACGCAAGGCTAATTAACGGCATTATAACGCTATCTTAAACTTGCCGTCAAGTCGGCATATCCGGACAGATAGCGGCTCGCTCCCCGAAAATTCCCATTAAGGTGCGGATGACCTGAGCTTCCGGATCATGCGTATGAATGTACAGTTGGCGAGGCGACGCCGCAAGCAGCCGGCTGACGAGCAGGCTTTCCTCCTCCTGCTCGTCATGGCCCCACTTTTCCTCGTCCGGCGATTTTTCGAACATCCAGGCTTCTTTATCCAATGGCTGCATTTTCTCATCGAACAGCTTAAAGGCATGTCCCCCGGAGTGGAGCACGTGGACCGCCTGCACCCTGACTTCCTGCCATTCCACCATCGACTGCAGCAGAGACATGAATTCCTTATACTGGCGGTCCATCATCCGCTCTTCGACGGCCGTCTCGGCCGCCTCCTTGACCTCGGTTAAATACTCCTTCAACCGAAATCTCAGGAAGCCCTCCAAATGGATAAAACCGTTCTCCTTCAAAAATGCCGCGAAGGGCTGTCCCCATCGTTTGATCCTTCTCGCCCTTCCGTAAAAGGAGGAGCCGTCATCGCCGGCCGTGTCTCCATCGAGCAAGCCGATTGCCTCGGAGATCATCACGTCGATCTCGACCGGGTCGGAACGAGTGCCGTATTTCTTGTTCATCCATTGACGGAGCAGGATCGGCTCCCTCTCGGACACGATAAATTCCGCCAGGACGATCCCCGTCTTACCGCAGAAATCCTCTCTCCCCTTCTCTATGGTCAGGCTGCATCGCACGCGGCCATCCTCGGGAGAAAGCTCCCACGGCCCTTCTCCCCTGCTGCCCGATAAGCCGGCAAACGATTGATTGAGCATGGCTGCCAATCGTTCCGACGAATCGCGGCGGGCGCCCGTATCGATCGTCCATTCATCCTTCTTCACCTGATCACCTCCGGTATCTCCTTTTCTAACTATATGGTGACCGAAAAAGGGATATACGATCGGCAATTCGATATGGTATATTTTATAAATCGACAGCTCTCATCGAACCTTTCCAAGGCAACCATAACTCATTCGCGAGAAATCGAGGCCGATCCATGAAGGTATTCCAACATGTCGAGCATAATTTGAAGCGTTGGAACCGTTATATTCTATCCATGCTCGGTGTCATCGTCCTTCTGTCGGCTGCCGTAGAGACTTATTATTTGCTCTTCCTCACCGATAACCAAGTCAGCTATTTCCGAATTCACGTTCTGGAACCGACTATCCTGCTTATCTGCGTATACGCGATATCCCTTGCTGCCGTAAGAGGACTCCCTCAGCATCAAGAATACATTCTCCTTTCGTCCGCGACTCTCATGGTCGACATTCTGGTCGTTAACCACAGGCCCGACTCCTATTTGATGATCGCTCTCCATTTCCCCGTCTTGCTCAGCTTGATTTATTACCAGCTTTCCAAGCTTTTCTATTCGATTTTGAACTCCATGGTCTCCTTTGTCGCAATTATCGCCCTTGACCCGAGCTTTTGGTTGCAGATCGGCTCCGAAACCGTCATCGCTATCGCCGCAATGCTTCTGGTGTTCGACGGGGTTGCCGTTATCATTCTATTAAGAGGATCGGAAATCCGGGATCACTTCAACGTCGAATGGCAGAGCGAGCAGTCGAAAGTCATCGATTCGTTTCTCGAAGAGCTCCGGAACAAAACCGATCCACTGACCGGGGCTTACAACCATAGCGCCTTTCACGACCATTTGGATCAGATGATTCGCCAGAGCGACTCCGGACTAGTCCTCTTCTACTTGGCTTATCTGGATATAGACAACTTTCAGGCATGGAACGAACGACATGGTTACCGCTTCGGCGACGACGTTCTAAGAACGATCTCCACGCTAATTTCCACCCGAATAGGCCCTCACGACCTCCTCGCGAGGTTCCAAGGAGACAGATTCGCGATTCAGTCGCTGCACCACAGCCATCAGGAAGCCTTCGATACGATGGAGAGCATCCGGAGAAAAATCGAGCATTTCTCGTTTGCGTCCATGGAAGGCGAGAGGCTGACCGTCAGCGTCGGCATCGTCCCTTATTCGATGGGCCAGGGCAAGTCGGCGCTGCTGGTCAACGCCGATCTCGCTTTGGCGGAGGCCAAATCCAAAGGCAAGAATCGAACCGCGATCTCGGCCGTCTTGCACTCGGTGGAGTTCTAATCGAAAAAAAAGAAAGAAGGCGGCATCGGGATCAATGTCATTAAGATAAGAAGCACAGGCAAAAGCAAGAACAAGAGCAGGTTATCGAAGAGATAGCCCGCTCTTTTTGTTTGCATGAAAAGAGAAATAGATCTTGACGAAAAGTTGGAAATGTGTGGCGAAGCCCCTTGAAAAACGAGGAAGTTTCGCCAATGAATGAGTACGCCAATTCGCTAAAAAACACACTAACATCCCTCATACGAGAAATGGCAGCGTCACCTAAACCTTATGTCAAAAACCCTGAAAAAGATTTTACCCGAAAGAAAAAGCTGCCCTTTGAAACGGTTATGCAACTCCTGATCTCCATGGGAGGCAACAGCCTCTAAAAGGAGCCTTGGAATCGCAGGGTTATGACGTAAATACCGCAACCACTTCTGCTTTTATCCAGCAGCGGAATAAAATCTTGCCGTCTGCTGTGGAATTCTTGTTTCACGCATTTACGCAATCGTATACGGCTATCAAGAGCTACCAAGGGTATCGTTTGCTTGCCATTGACGGTTCGGATTTGCATATCGCAACGGACTCTTCAGACAGTGATACCTATTTTCAAAGCGGGCCGAACACGAAAGGCTATAACCTTCTGCATTTGAACGCCATTTATGACCTCTGCAACAGACTTTACATGGATGCCATCGTTCAGCCACGAAGGCTGTGGAACGAGGGAGGGGCGCTGGCGGAAATGGTTGACCGCTCCCCTATCAAGGGAAAAACCATTGCGATTGCCGATCGCGGTTATAAAAGTTACAACAATTTTGCTCATCTTGAACGCAAAGGGTGGAACGATGTCATACGCGTAAAGGATTTTGATTCCAATGGTTGCTATTCGCAGTATCTGTTATCTTTTCTAATGTGGATGAATTTGAATTGGTTGTAGCATCACTTGCCTTCACAGTTTGAGATGATTTGTCTGTGATTTCAACTTTTTTGCCCGTTGCGACGACGTAAAATAGTTTGTGTACCATCATCTGGAGTCTTACCAGAACACAAAAAAGTAGGGTATCCTCGGGATTGCTGAGATCACCAAGAAGGAGCCCTACTCAAACACGGTTGTTCCAGCCATATCAGCGTCGTGAGGGCTGGCTGGAGGAAGCAATCATTTACATGTAAAAAGACGGCTTGAGCACGCGAGAAGTGGCCAAGTTCGTCGAGAGTATGTTTGGTTCACAGTACTTGCCTACGACCATCAGCACATCTGGAAATAAGCCAGCATGCAACTGCCAGAAACCATGAAAATGGTCTTTTAGAATTTGCTTAACGATTCCTCGCTTTTTCCATGTTTTAGGCTTCTTGTCCATGCCAACCCCTCCCCTTGTTTCATCGGCCAGTTATCCACAATTTTGTATCGCGCATAATTTCCGAAACAACAAAAAATCGTACTTTCTTCTCTTAATGGAAATCTATTTAATGAATTATCAATATCCATTTCAATTTGAATGTCTTATTGACATCCATTTGTATTAAAACTGTATCGAGCCTTTATTATCGTTCTCTTTAAATTCTACTATATCATCACTCGCAATATTCTTTACCGCTTTTTCAATTTCATCTTGTGATTCTTTATCTACATAGATAATTATTTTATTTTCTTTTTCATTTAACTCTATTGAAGCAGATACACTCTTTGAAATATTATTAAACGCTTCGTTCAATTGTTCAAGAGAATATTTAACTGAATGTACGATGATGTCTTGATTATCAATAAAAGATTTTAATTCAGAATTAGTCACTTCTCCTATTAAGTTAATATTCAATTTTTCATTTTCAATATATGCCCCTCCATAAATTTCAGGATACTTTGACTTTATAGAACTTATAATTTGTTCATTTGTAAGTTTCAAACTATCCCCTCCATTTTGATTTTTATCCCCTGGATTACAGCCCGCGATAATTAGTACGAATAATAAAAAAGGAATTAATATTTTATTTGTTCTATTCATCATTTTCACCTTCTTTGTAAACAATTCAATAACCAAGAGCAGGATGAGGTATCCTGCTCTTGGTATCCTAATTAAATACCCGATAAGTTAAGTGCATTCATAATAGTAGATGATTTTACAAACAAAGAATAAGACGTTCCGTTCACCCATGCTTCATTTACCAAATAACTTGCCGATTGCATACCCGTGACCAGGTAGTATGAGCTTCCAGACCCTGCATATTGCCAGGTAGCTACTGGTGCTCCGCTGTCTCCTGGAATTGCTTTATAGTTTGCTTTAACATATGTTCTTTCTTGACCCTCTACAGTCGCTTTGAAACTAACAGATTGAATAGTCCCTGTTTGCTTCCCAGAAACCATTCCATATGCATATACTGTTTGTCCTTGAACAACATAATCCGCTGCGTTCGTATAAGTTTCTCCCCCTTCCAATGACTTGACAGGTGTATAAGAGGAATTAGCCTGAACAAACGACGCATCCGTAGTAGTGTTCCAAGCTTTGGATTTCAAAGTACCTGCCACTTTCCCATCATATTTAATACTCGCCCCAACTTGAGCAGTGATATGTCCTGGAATTAAGAACCCTTTATTTCCATTTGCGTCTTGAGCAGCGAAACCAACCGTAAATTCAATTTCTTGATTTAGTGAATTCGTCCAGGAGGCTTTATGACCACCGACTACATTTGCTGTAAGGGTAATTTCACCTTCTTGATCCTGTTTTCTAAATTCGACCGCATCTTTGTCATCAAGGATACTTGTTACATTATTAATTGATGCATCATCATAATTATTCAAATATACAATGACTTTATTATTTTTTTCATCTAGCTCTGTGGCTGCAACATTCAAATCCTTAAGGCTAAGCTTATTTTGCACCTCTGTTAGTTTCTTGTAGCTTCGCTTTGCCTCGTGGTACTTAACTCCGCTAACTCCTACTTTGCTTTCAGCGTTCGTATAGCCATTTGTTACGTTAATATTTAAATTACCCTCTTCATCGATATAAGCGCCAGAATAACTCTCCGCAAAGTTTTTGTCAGTCTTGAGTTTTTCAATTATCTTCTCATGATTTTTTAAAGCCTGAGTTTGGTTTTTAATAAAACTAGTCTCATTGGTTCCTTCAGCAAATGCACTGCTACAAATAGTGAGAAGAAGAATGATACTAACAATACTGGCAATTGTTTTTTTCATTGAAGAAACCTCTCCATTCGTATTTTTTTGCTATTCCTTCTTAAGGAATAGCGAAGGATTACTCACAAAGCAGAATCGCCCCTCCCTCCCATTATTTTTAATTTGTCAATAGGAATTGAACTTTCTGAATTTCCTATTGACTCCTATAGATTACCATTCTTAGCAAGTTTTGTATACACCCTTCATATCTAAAAAATGTATTTTTTTGTATTATCTTGAAAGAAGATTGTTAACTGTAGAATCCCTCCTTTTTAAATAACTCCTCCACAAGGAAATAAGTTGCATTATTTCACAAAACAAAAAAGAACAGAGAATTATGTATTCTAAATAAAATGCAAAAAAAGCAGCCGCAAACAGAGAGGTGTTGACCTCATCTGAATGCGAGTGCTTCTCGCTAGTTTATAAAATTGTTCACCTCATCAAACCTGCAGGAACCATATGTTTCACTTGTTTTTGTACATTAATTGAAGATATCGAGCAGTGTTTCAAACCTTCTTTCAACGTATTGGTCCGAAGGAAACGTCCGCAGAAGCCGAGATTGCAAAAGACTATTTAGCTGCGGTTCGCTCCGTCTTGCTTGAAGATGGAAATCCGCCACTAGATCTACCGGGCTTAAGGATTTATGAAAACGCGCAGGCTATTCAGCAGTCGCTCGAGAATAGCCTGGCTAAAAAAGGGGCTCACGCTTCTGAAATGACTTAACAGAATTTTCTGTAAAATACATGAATTTAAGCTAGGTGCAAGCGTTAAGCAACGCCTTTACTTGTTGTTCCGTCAATCCCTGCACCGTGTCTATCGGTTCACGTAATAATTTTAAGGGTGCAGCCTCGTTTCGTTCCCAGAGCCTGTTCTCGATAATCACGTTATAAAAGTGCTTAATATTCTTCAAACGACCGTTTATGGTTTTTGGGGCTAAACCCTGCCGTTTCCCGCCTCTTACATGCGTCTGGTAACCACGTATTTTTCCTGCATATCAACCAACCATTCACGTAGAATAGCAGTCGAGATGTCCTCCATGAGCTCGGAATACCCTTTAGATCGCAAAAAGTCTACAAAGTATTTCTTATCACGCAATAAATCTGTCTTCCTTCGGTCAGAAATCCCCTCTGACCGCTTTATGTCGATGAATTTAGATTAAAGATCGTGAAATGTTATTTTCGAATAATTCTTCACCTGATCTCCATCCCGTTCGTCCTGTCCGTCAGAACCGCTCTTTTTCGTCCTCGAATATCCCGATTCAATGACAAAGAACGCTTATCCATGACAATCCCTCCAAAGGATTAATTAAGATAAGCGTTGTATTCAATACACGTGTTACCACGGGCAAACACTACATTATCTGTAGTATTTACCCGCTATTTTATGGTTTGACGTATTTACCCTATTGCCCAAAAAGATGCTCTGATGAGAGTCTAATTCTGCATCACGAAGTCCTTCGCGATCTTCTCGTTCTCGTCTTCGAACATGCGAAGGATGTTGTACTGCGTATCGCGCTGGGCCGGGATTCTTCCCGCTTCGCGGATAAGCTTAAGGCACAGCTCGATGTTGACCTTATGCGTCGTGCCCGCCGCGGAGACGACGTTCTCCTCCATCATCGTGCTGCCGAAGTCGTTGGCTCCGTATTGCAGCGACAGCTTGCCGATCTCGGGGCCCATCGTGACCCAGGAGGATTGGAAATTCGGAATGTTGTCGAGAGCGATCCGGCTGATCGCCAGCGTCTTGAGGTATTCCTCCGGAGTCGCCTTCTCGCGCTTCATGTTCGTGTTGTCCGGCTGGAACGTCCATGGAATGAACGCCAGGAAGCCTCGGGAAGGATAGCCGTTCCGAATGCACTCGTCCTGCGCTTCCCGGATGCGAAGCAGGTGAAGCGCGCGTTCCTCCATCGACTCACCGAAGCCGATAACCATCGTTCCGGTCGTCGTCATTCCGACCTTGTGGGCTGTCGTCATGACGTCCATCCAGTCTCGCCAAGAGCCCTTCAGCCGGCTGATCTTCTTGCGCGTGCGGTCGTCCAGAATCTCGGCTCCGCCGCCCGGAAGCGAATCGAGACCGGCCTCGTGAATCTGCCGAACGACTTCTTCCAGCGTCAAGCCGTCCGAGACGTCGACCATCTTGCGAATCTCCGCCGGGGAGAACGAGTGCATCGTGATGTTCGGGAATCTCGCCTTGATCTTCTTAAGCAGATCCGTATAGTACGAGAACGGGAGATTCGGATTCGTCCCGCCTTGCATCAGGATCTCCGTGCCGCCGACATCGACCGTCTCTTGAATTTTCTGCAGAATGGCTTCGTCCGGAAGAACGTACCCCTGCTCCGAGCCCGGAGCCCGGTAGAAAGCGCAGAATCGGCAATAAACGTCGCAAATATTCGTATAGTTGACATTGCGTCCGACCACGAACGTCGTGATCGGTTCCGGATGCCATTTATTCATGATCCGATTGGCCGCATGGCCCATCTTCTCCACTTCGTCGCTTTCGAACAGAGCGATGATGTCATCCTGTCCGAGCCTTTCTCCGCGAAGCGCCTGCTCCAGTATCCCATCGATGTTGCTCATAAGAATTTCTCCTCTCCGTGAAGCCCAATCTGTCTCAAGTTTGTCTCGAATCTCGCATAAACCCGTCACTGCCTATCGTAGCACAAAAAGACCGCCGCAGTCACCTAGGAGGCGACTTGATCGCGGCGGTACTGGATTCGTTCCTTCGTCTCTTGGAATACATGACGCTCATGCTCGTGCAGAAGCACGTTCGGTCTGGCGAAGTAATAGCCCTGTCCCATCCCGACGTTAAGCCGGAACAGAACGTCCGCTTCCTCCTCGCGTTCCACGCCTTCCGCGACGACCTCGCAGCTCATCTCGCCGGCCGCCGTTACGATCGCCTTAAGCAGGCTCTCCTTCACGGAGAAGCGGTCGACGAACTGAATGACCGAGCGGTCGATCTTGATCATCTCGGGAGCCATCTCCCCGATCCACTGCAGGCTGGAATAACCCGCGCCCATATCGTCGACGGCGAAGCGGAAGCCGTGCTGGCGGAAGGAATTCAAGATGCGAAGCATCGTCGCGAAATCTTCCACCTCGTGTCTCTCCGTGATCTCGAACACGATCTGCTTGGGAGAAAGCCCGGGATGCTGCTTCAGGCATTCCAGAACGTGAGAAAGGAACGACGGATGGTTTAACGTCACCGCCGTCACGTTCAGGAATACCGGCTCGCGAATTTGCCGCAGGGACACCTCTTCGAGCGCAAGCTTCACGATCATGAATTCAAGACGGCTTAGCTGCTTGCTCTCGCTGGCGAACTGGAACAGCTCGTCCGGGCGATGGAAGATGCTCGCCGCCGGTCCTCTCGTGAGAATCTCCCAGCCGAACACGTCCCCGTTTTTCAGGTTCATGATCGGCTGGGCGAGCACGGAGATGTCGCGGTTATCCAGGATTAATTCCAGCTGACGCCTTGCGGCGATCACCTGGGGAGAAAGCTGGCGCGTGGCCAGGGCGAGAGCGAAACGGTACGATTCCCGCAGCAGCTCCTCGTTCGTCATTCCCGCTTGGCTGGAAGCGGCGAAGGGAACGTAGCTGCCGGTCAAAGGAATCCGGCCGCGATATTCGCGCAAGGAAGCGGCGCGCGATTCGACGGCCAGCCGCAGCGCTTCCAGCCTGTACTCGAGCGCGGCCGGAATGAAATCGGCATGGGCAGGCGCTTCCCCTTTAACGAGCATAACGAATTCCTGGGGACCGAATTGATCGACTCCGATCACTTCCGAATCGTCCCACTGCCCTCTGATCAAAGCCGACATGCTCCTTCTCGTCTCCGCCTGCAGGGCGGACTGAAGCAGCTTCAGCTGGGGAAGAAGCGATTCCGGACAGTCCCAACGGAACAAGGCAAGGTAACAATGGTCGCCGCGCTCCAGATGCTTGTCCAGCATCGCCTTAACAGGCTTGCGGAGCGTGAAGTCGGGCGGAAAAATACGCAGCGAACGGTCGGTCATCAGCAGTTTGGCACCGAGAAGAAGTCGATCCAAAATATTCTGTATACTCACAACAGATCAGCCACCCTGTCAACTTGTAACCGCACCGTCATTGTATCATGAAAGAAAGACGTATGAATAGAATATCTTGACAATTTATCGTTCGGTATAATCGGAGTCCTTAAATGTCGAGAGCTTGCTCCAGGTCGCGAATAAGGTCGTCGATATCTTCAAGGCCGACCGAATAGCGCACCAATCCGTCCGTAATCCCCCTAGCGTGCCTAACCTCGCGAGGCATGGCGGCGTGGGACATCATCGCCGGATAGGAGAGGATGCTCTCGACCGCGCCGAGGCTGACGGCCACGATCGGCAGCTTCACCTTGCCGAGCATCTTGCGCGCGCGTTCTCCGCTGCCGACATCGAAGGAGACGACGGCGCCGAAGCCCTTGGATTGCTTCGCATGAATGTCGCCGCGCGGATGATCCTTAAGCCCCGGGTAATAGACCTTCTCGACGCCGGGATGAGCCTGCAGCCAAGCGGCCAGCTTGGCTGCGCCCTTCTCGCTGGCTTCCATGCGGACCTGAAGCGTCTTCATGCCCCGCATGAGCAGCCAGCTCTCCTGCGCGCTCAGTACGGTTCCCAGCCCGTTCTGCAGCTGCTTCACGCGACGGCCGAGCGATTCGTCCGCCGTGACGATCAAGCCCGCGAGAACGTCGCTGTGCCCGCTCAGGAACTTGGTGGCGCTATGGATGACGATGTCGACACCGAGCTCGATCGGCCTCTGGTGATACGGCGTCATGAAGGTGTTGTCGAGCATCGTCAGCAAGCCGAGCTCCTTCGACCATGCCGCGATCTCCGCGATATCCGTGATTTTCAGCGTCGGGTTGGAAGGCGTCTCCATGAAGACCGCTTTCGTATTCGGTTTAAGGGCCATCTTCACTTGCTCGAAGTCCGTCATATCCACGAACGTCGAATCGATGTTCAGGCGATTAAGCACCGTCGTCAGCAGCCGATAGGTTCCGCCGTATACGTCCTCCGTCACGACCACATGGTCGCCGGCCGACAGAAGCAGGAAAGCCGTCGAGATCGCCGCCATCCCGGAAGCGAACGCGAAGCCGCGGGCTCCTCCCTCCAGGACGGCGATATATTCCTCCAGCGCTTCTCTCGTCGGATTCCCCGAGCGGCTGTAATCGTGGGCCGGAGGGTTGTCCAGATCGAAGTGATGGAAGGTCGATGCTTGATAGATCGGCACGCTGGAAGCGCCGGTCGTCTTGTCGATCTCCTTGCCGAAGTGAATCAGCTTGGTCGAGAAGTCTTGTTCCGAGTTCGCCATGTCGTTATGCCCCCTCGATTTCTTGCAGCGCCGCGTCGATCGCCGCGCCCAAATCCGCGATCAGATCCTCGATATGCTCGATGCCGACGGAGAAACGGAGAAGCCGGTCGTCCACGCCGACCTTCTTGCGAATCTCTTCCGGGATGTCCGCATGCGTCTGGATCGCCGGGTAAGTCAGCAGGGATTCCACTCCGCCCAAACTCTCCGCGAAGGCGATCAGCTTAAGATGGCGAAGAATCGGCTCGACCGTGCGGGCATCCTTCATGCGGAACGAGAAAATGCCGGTGTTCCCCGAGGACTGGCGCTTCTGGATCTCATGCCCCGGATGATGAGGCAGCGCGGGATGGTAAACCTCCTCGACGGCCGGATGCGCCTTCAGCCATTCCGCCATCTTGACGGAGTTGTATTCGTGGCGCTCCATTCGCAGGGCGAGAGTCTTCATCCCTCTCATCAGGAGATACGAATCTTGAGGTCCGAGAACCGCTCCCAAGGAGTTGTGCAGGAAGCCCATCTTCTTGGTCAGCTCTTCGCCCTTGGTCATGATCAGCCCCGCGAGCACGTCGTTATGTCCGCCCAAGTACTTCGTCGCGCTATGGATGACGATGTCGGCGCCCAGGTCAAGCGGCCGCTGCAGGAACGGAGTCAGGAGCGTATTGTCCACGATCGTCAGGAACCCTTTGGACTTGGCCCAGGCAGCGACTTTCTCGATGTCCGTGATCATCATCAGCGGATTGGTCGGCGTCTCGATCAGAACGGCCTTCGTGCCGGCGGTACAGAGCTCCTCCATCGCTTCGATGTCGTTCGTATCCACGTAGGACGCGGTAATTCCGTAACGGGACAGGATCTGCTCGAGAAGGCGGTAAGTGCCGCCATATAGATCCAAGGAGACGATCAGATGGTCGCCTTGGCTGAACAGGGCGAAGATGGTCGTGAGGGCAGCCATGCCCGAGCTGCACGCGAAGCCGCCGTCCGCGTTCTCCAGATCGGCCGCGGCCTGCTCCAGGACGGACCGGGTCGGGCTCTTCGTACGGGAATAATCGAAGCCCGTGCTCTGGCCGAGCCGAGGGTGGCGGAAAGCCGTGGATTGATAAATCGGATAGTTGACTGCTCCGGTACGCGGGTCCTCTTGGGAACCGATTTGGGCTAAGCGGCTTTCAATGTTCATAAGATGGAATCCTCCTGCTAACGAATAAGTTGGGAATCGCGACTCTCTGTTTATTAAATGCCAGCTCCCAGATCGTAAGGAGTCTGTTGGTAAACGTAGTAGTTCAGCCAGTTGGAGAACAGCAGATTCGCGTGCGCCCTCCAGCTCGACAGCGGCATCTTCGTCGGATCATTTCCCGGAAAATAATTTTTGGGAACGTCGATGCGAAGCCCTTTGGCTTTATCCCGGTCGTATTCCCATTTGAGGGTCAGAGGATCGTATTCCGAATGGCCGGTCACGAAGATCTGGCGCCCGTCCTTCGTGGCGGCGATGTAGACGCCGGCATCCTCGGATTCGGAGAGAATCTCGAGCTCCGGTATCTTCTCGATGTCTTCTTTGCGCACCTCGGTATGCCGGGACTGCGGCACGTAGAACAACTCGTCGAAGCCGCGAAGCAGCGGAACGTTCCTCTTCTCGACCGTATGAGGGAACACGCCGAACAGCTTGTGCGGAAGATCGATCTTCGGGACGCCGAAGTGATGGAAGAGGCCGGCCTGCGCTCCCCAACAAATGTGGAAGGTGGAGGTGACGTTCCTCTTGCTCCAATCCATGATATCCTTCAGCTCTTCCCAGTAGTTTACATCCTCGAAGGTAAATTGCTCGACGGGAGCTCCGGTAATGATCATGCCGTCGAAGCGCTGCTGGGAGATCTCGTCGAACGTCTTGTAGAACGCTTCGAGATGCTCCGCGGACGTATTCTTCGACGTATGCGTCTTCGGATGGATCAGCACCGCTTCCACCTGCAGCGGGGTATTCCCGATCAGGCGCAGCAGTTGCGTCTCCGTCGTCTCCTTCGTCGGCATTAAATTTAAGATCGCGATGCGGAGCGGCCGAATATCCTGATGGTAAGCGACGCTCTCATCCATGACGAAAATGTTCTCTTCCGCCAAAATCTCTCTGGCCGGCAGCGAATCCGGTACTTTAATCGGCATTTCCAACTCCCCTTTCTGTCTGAATCCATCCCGTTTTCAGCTCGATGACGCAAAAAAGACCCTTCGATGAGAAGGGTCGTCGCAGCAGAAACACACGCGCCTCTCTCATCTCCCAGTAACACGACCGTAAATCGTGCACCGCAAGAATTAGCACCGTGCGTCTCGGTCGACGCCGGTTGCCGGGCTTCATCGGGCTAGTCCCTCCGCCTGCTCTTGATAAGGATGGCAATTCCTATTCGGTTGTAATCCAACGTGAAACTCCTTCTAATGTAAACCAAAAGAACGTTGCCGTCAAGAAGCGTAATTCCCCGGAAAATGTCCTTGTAATAGGAGTTCGGAGAAGATTATACTTATCACGAATTGCGCTTATTCAACAAGGACAACGATAAAGGGGGGAGCCGGTCATGGAAGGGGATCATCCTGGGCCAAGTTGCAGGTTAACGGGAAGTGAAGCAGGACGACAGGTTGCCGTTTGGCGCTCGGGCAAAGCCGGCTCCGCCGACTTATAGACTGATCATGCTTAACGGATGTACGCCCTGCATGATTCATCATGCGAAGGAGCGGATTCCATATGAAAATTCGGTTGGTTAACAAAGGCGTATTCACGCCTGTAGATGACATTGCGACGACCCTTGTTCCTCCGGAGCAGGGCTTCTACTGGATCGATGCGGACGTAGACGACCTGCTTGCGCTGCAGCCTCTGTTCGGCATTCACGATCTGGCCGTGGAGGACTGCTTGACGGAAGAGGAGCAGCGACCGAAGCTGGAAGTGTACGAAAGCCATTATTTTATCGTCATCAACAGCATCCGGTTCGACGACGAGGAGATCTTCCTGAGAGCATTGAACATGTTTCTCGGACGCCATTACCTCATAACCGTCACCCGGCAGAAGATCAACGAGCTCCGGACGATCAAGCCGATCCTGTGGGAGCAAGAAGTGAACAGCGCCGACCGGCTGCTGTACCATCTCGTCGACATCGTCGTCGATAACTACTTCCTCGTCGGCGACCGGATCGAGGCAAGAATCGAGAGTCTCGAGGAAGACATTCTCATGCATACGAAGAAATCCCATCTCACCGAGATCATCGGCCTTCGAAGCGAAATTCTGTGGCTCAAGAAAGTACTGGGACCGCAGCGCGACGTCATCGGGGCGCTCAACAAGAAGGAGCTTAAGCTGTTCGACGTCCAACTGCAGAAATACTTCGGCGACATCTACGAGAACGCGGTCAAGATCACGGAAACGTTCGAGACGTACCGCGACCTGATGGCGAACTTGCGGGAAGCTTACCAGTCCAGCGTCGCGAACCGCGCGAACGAGATCATGCGCGTCTTCACCGCCTTGACGACGATCTTCATGCCCTTGACCTTCATAACGGGCATCTACGGAATGAATTTCGACTTCATTCCCGGCATGCACGACCGCTATGGATCCATCGTGCTTCTGGTCATAATGGCGGCCCTAGGATTCGGTATGTTCTATATCTTCCGCAAGAAGGATTGGATATGAGTTCCTATATCTTCGACGCCCCTCGATCGGCCTTTATCGGCCGGCAGAGGGGCGTTCTTTGTTCTCGTGTCACACGGCGGACGATTGGCGCTGACGGCGGAAGCGAATCCGGATCATTCTCAGCTTCTCGTATTGCTGCTCCGCCTGCCCCGCCCCTCCTCCGGCGGCTTCGGAGGCATAAAGACGTTGGTACAGCGGCTTAAGGTATCGGTCGCCAAGCTCCTGCATCGCGCTCTCCGCCTGCCTGATCTCGCCTTCGTCGACGGCAGACAGCTCTTGATCGACGAGGGGGAGGACGTCGTAGCCTTCCTCGTCCAGACGGTCGATCCTCTCCACCAGCATCCTTCTCGTCAGGCCGAGCTCCTTCTCCAGATCGGCCAGCGAGCTGCCTTGGCGAATGCCGGTCAGCAGCCTCTTCTTCTCCTGTACCAGGGAGACGCTCTTGCCGTACTTCTCTTCCTTCTGGAGGAAAATCCATTCCGACAGCTGCTCCTCGGATATGGCGTTCTCTACCCACTGAAGCGGAAAATCGTGCTCTCTCGGCAACTGTGCAACCAGCTCGAGCAGCTCGGCCCCGTACTTCTCCACTTTCGTCTTCCCGAAGCCGGGGAGCTGGCCGAGCTCCTCCGGCGTTCTCGGCAAGAAGACCGCGACCAAGTGAAGCTCGCGATTCGTCGCGATCAGATAGGCCGAGCGCTTCTCCTCCGTCGCCTTCGCTCTTCGCCATTGGCGAAGCGGAGCCACCGTTTCTTCGTTGGCATGCCTATCCGCGTAGCAATGAAGCAGGGAAGCCAGCTGCTGGCGCCTCTCCCAGAACGGGGAATCCTCCAGCATTCCGTCCAGAAGCGGACGGTAGCCTTCCTTCATCCGGCGGGCCACTCCATGGCGGAACGAAGCGAGCAGCTCCTCCCAGCTCGTCCCCTCGTACCAGGTCTCCTGACCGTCCGCCCCTTGCTCCGGAACCGAATGCCAGCCGGAGCTCCAAATTCCTTGGTGCTCTCCGATAAACACCTGCCCCCGCTCTACGTCTGCTTTCCCAAACGCGCGTTCGAACCGATTCAGAAAAACGATCTCCATCTTGCTTCCTCCTTGGCGCATCCAGCGCTTAATCACGTTCCGGAGCTTCCCAGGCGAGGGATGATAAATACGGCGGCCTAAAAACGACAAGAAGCACCCCTCCGCACTTGGCGGTGAGGTGCTTCCTCATCACGGCTACCCGAACAATGTAAGAACAGATTAGCAGATTAGGATTCATTTGGCAATAGTCGGGAGCGTGCGTTTGTCACACGATCTTCTTTTGCCGAACGAAAAGCCATATGATACTGTTAGATCATTACCAGAGAATGGACGGTCGGATCGGCCACTCGGAAAGGAAGTCACGCCAGGATGCAGCACGCGGAGAGAAAATGCCCCTTCTCGGAGGCGCTTTATAAAGAGGCGGAGTCCTTCGTTCGGACCAGCCGCGGGGAGCTCGGCATGCCGGCTCCCGATATCGAGAAGAGGCTCGGACAGCTGGAGGAATCTATCCGGCGGGAAGGCCGCTACAGCCATACCTTCGAAGAGCTTGAGCACGGGGCCAAGATGGCGTGGAGGAACGCGAACCGCTGCATCGGAAGACTGTTCTGGAATCGGATGCGCGTCTTCGACGAGAGAGGCTGCGAGACCGAACGGCAAGCGTTCGAGGCGCTTCTGAGGCACATCGAGTTCGCCACGAACGGCGGCGAGATCCGGCCCGCCATCACGATCTTCAAGCCCGCGAATCCCGACGGCTCCGAGCCGATTCGCATCTGGAACCATCAATTGATCCGCTATGCCGGCTACGAGACCGCGAACGGGATTGTCGGGGACCCCGCTTCGGTAACCTTCACCAAGACTTGCATGGAGATGGGCTGGCGAGGAGAAGGCACTCCATTCGACGTTCTTCCTCTCGTCATTCAAGCGAACGGGGAGAAGCCGCGCTGGTTCCGCATTCCGGACGAGCTCGTGCTCGAGGTGCCGCTCTCCCATCCGACCGCGGATCTGTTCGGCTCTTTTCCCGCCAAGTGGTACGCGGTGCCGATCATCTCGGACATGGCGCTTACGATCGGGGGCATCCGCTATCCGGCGGCGCCGTTCAACGGCTGGTACATGGAGACCGAGATCGGGGCGCGCAACCTCGCCGACGAATTCCGGTACAACCTGATTCCGTTAGTCGCCGAGCAGCTTGGCTTGGACACGAGCAGCCATTCGACGCTGTGGAAGGATCGCGCGTTGCTCGAGCTGAACGTCGCCGTCCTCCATTCGTTCCGCCAAGCGGGAGTGAGCATCGTCGATCACCATACCGCCGCCCAGCAGTTCAAAATGTTTCAACGCAACGAGGAAAAAGAAGGACGAGAAGTTACCGGGCGATGGTCCTGGCTGATTCCCCCTCTCTCCCCCTCGCTGACGCATATCTTCCACTCCAGCTTCGAGGATAAGACAATCATGCCGGGTTTTCTCTCGCAAAAGCGGCCTTACGAAGCCGATGAACTACGATAAACAAGACATCCCAAGGAGGCGTTGTTCATGCAGCTCAAAGACTTCGATTTTCTGTCCGACAGCACCGAGCAGACCTCGACCCGCTTCGTGACGTTCATCACCCCGGGACTTGCGCGCTTCGACCTCGCCATCGTCACGACGAACCGCTTCTACGGCAAAAAATTGGTCATCGACATGCAATCGGGACGAAGCGGCGTCCTGGCCGCCGACGACTTGGAGGAAGAAGGCGTCATCGAAGCGACTTTCCGAATCGGAGAGGAAGAAGCCAAGGAGCTTGCCCAGTTCCTTCATATGGTTCTGGGCGAGGTTCATTTTACGGATTGATAGAGGTCCGATTGATAACGGGCGCTTCCGGGCAACCTATCGTGTAATGGATGCGAAGGAGGTTGTCCCATGTCCAAGTATCTCCGCGAGAAAAGGCAGCCGACTACGGATCTTGCCACGGTCGAATCGCAGCGCAACGAAGTGATTCCCGAGGAATTCCCGGAAGGTCCGTACGGAATGGCCATCGAGTCGCCAAGCCTGGGCAAGAGCACCCCATGGAGGGCGGACCAGCGGTCCAAGAGCAACTTCACCTGGGAAAATCGCGAGCTTCATGCGGGACTCGACCGCGATTATCCCGGCGACCACAAGCCTCATGACGAGACGGAGCCGGAGATGCACTAGCTTAACGTCCCGCCGAGATCTTATCGATAATTCAGCTTCGTTCCGAACACGAGCGCGTTGCTGAGGTTCCGCCCCGGCGACGTTCTCGCCTTGCCGTCGGCCAACAGCCCCGAGGAAGCTCCGCCGTCCAGGTTCATCGCCTGCACGGCTCCGAGCTTCAACAGAATCGCTCCAAGCTCCTTCACCGTCGCTCCGCCGACCGTCGCTAGGACAAGGCTTCCGTCCGACTTGATGCCGATTCCGCTTCTAGCGGCGCTTGAGCTAAGGATCTTAGCTTCCGAGAACCCTTCCTTCGCCGCGTCCACGGCCACTTTGCCATCCTTGACGACCCGCGGACCCGCTCCCACCGCCGTTACGACTTTGCTCCAATCGAGCGTTTTGCCGTTCATGTCCTTGAACTCGGTCTTGTAGCTTGCAGGCCGGCCGACTCCGAAGCTGTCCGCTTGGGATTGCAAGCTTCCCGTATAAACGACGACGAAGCCCGTCTTCGGGATTGGCACGTTCTCGTTCTTCGCGATTCTCTGAACGATGCCCTTATCGACGACAACCGCGGTACCGCGGGCGAAGCCGATCCGGTCGCCACGCTTCGATGTAAACAACACAGCCGAGTTGGTCGTCTCCGCGGGCGTTCGATTGACGAAGTAGGCGTACCAGCCTCGCTCCCTGCCGTCTTCGTTGACCGTTTTCCCCGAGATGGTAATTCGCAAAGAATCCATGACCGCCTTCCCATCCCAGGTGAAACCGATCGTCGTCCCGTAATTGCCAGAATGAGCGACTTCGCCGTCGGCGATGACCGTGCCCCAAGGCTCCGGAATGCCGCCGTACGCTTCGAAGAACGTTCCGTTGATCGCATACGTCGCGTTCTTCCGCTTGGCGATGGACGCCAGAGCTTCCGTGCCGCCGATGCGCCCGCCTCCCAATCCGACGTCGACCGGCATTCCCTTCGGAATGGCGACCGTCTGGACGGCGAACGTCTTGCCGGCCGCGCTGACCTTCTTCGACTCAGCCTTCGGTTGGAAAGCGAGCTTGAGCGGCTGAGCGGCTGTCACCGTAATCGGAACGGTGCATGTGACCGACTTGCCTTCTTCCAAGACGTATGTAGCGCGAATCTTGGTCGACCCCGCCGATAGCGGAATAAGCAGACCTGTGGAGGACACGCGAGCCACCTGGGGGTTGCCTATCTCATAGGATGTAAAGGATGCCGAATCCGGCAGTCGATTATTCTCGGTAAGGAACGTACGGGTTCCCGCTTCAACGTTGAATGGGGCCGCATCGCATACCGTCGGGGAAGCTCCGGCGCCATCCGCTTCCTCTCCGCGCGAATCGGTTGGAAGACTGAAGCTGCCGAGCGTTATGGCAAGAGCGATTGCGAGGACTTTTCTTGCGTGCGAATGGAAAGTAAACAAAGTAAAACGACCCTTTCTTTTCTCCGGTTGTCTTCCTTATGTCGGAAAAAAGAGGGTCGTATGTTAGAGTTCCCGCTTATTTAGCTGGCCGAGTGGATCATTTGGAGAAGCGTGGTGAGCCGGTACTGGTCGAACATCGGCTTCGCCCTCTCGATCGAGACGTTCCACAGGCAATCGTCCAGCACGCATTCGATCGGGCTCTCGATGTTGATTCGGGCGAGCGTGCGGGAGAGATGCAGCATGTCCAGATCGTTCTCGATTTTTGCCTTGATGCTCGCGGACAAAGACGAGAGGTTCGCCAGGATGCCGTCTATCGACTCATACTCCAGCAATAGCTTCAGCGCCGTTTTCTCGCCGATGCCTTTGACTCCCGGGTAGTTGTCGCTCGTATCTCCGGTCAGGCCCTTCAGCTCGATGACTTGGAAAGGAAGGATGCCCTTGTCCGTCTTAAGCAGCTCCAGATCGTAGATGGCGTAGTTATTGCGGCCTTTCTTCATGATGACGACATGAACGCGCTCCGAGACGAGCTGAAGCATGTCCTGATCGCCCGTCAGAACGTAAACGTGCCCTTGCTCGCACAGCTTCGTCGCCAGCGTCCCGATGCAGTCGTCCGCCTCGTAGCCCTCGATTCCCAGATTCGGAATGCCCAGCGCGGCCACGACGTCCTTCACGAGAGAGAATTGAGGAATAAGATCCTCCGGAGCCTCGGGGCGGTTGGCCTTATACTCCGTGTACATCTCCGTGCGGAACGTCTTGCTTCCCATATCCCAGCAGCACAGGACGTGGGTCGGCTGGAACGTGTTCACGGCGTCGAACAGGTATTGCAGGAACCCGTAAATCGCGTTGGTCGGGGTGCCGTCCGGCGTTCTTCTCGCGCTGTAGGACTGGGCGAAGTAGGCTCGGAACAGCAGCGCCATTCCGTCTACGATCAGAATTTTATTTTCGTTCATCCAAATTTACCGTCCATTCTTCAAAAGGTTAGCGTGGAGTCGAGCTCGAAATGTCTCTCTCTATCTTAAAGGAGAGGCAGCGGCGGTGGCAACGTTCCGTTATTGGCGGATTGTGGCATTCGGGGTAAGGCGTTGGCTGCGACTTCCGCGCCCAGTTGGGTCATGGCTACACAACTGCACCTCGTTGGCTGCGACTTCCGCGCCCAGTTGGGTCGGGTCTGCTCAATATGTCTCGGAAGTTTACAAGAGTGTTCAACCAATGTGAGTAGTCTAACTACTCTCTTGCCTCACTTTCTGCGTTCTCCCCCAAATGTGAGTAGTCTAACTACTCTCTTGCCTCACTTTCTGCGTTCTCCCGCCAATGTGCGTAGTCTAGATACTCTCTTACCACACTTTCTGCGTTCTCCCCCCAATGTGAGTAGTCTAACTACTCTCTTGCCTCACTTTCTGCGTTCTCCCCCCAATGTGCGTAGTCTGGTTACTCTCTTGCCTCACTTTCCGCGTTCTCACCCCAATGTGAGTAGTCTAACTACTCTCTTGCCTCACTTTCTGCGTTCTCCCGCCAAAGTGAGTAGTCTAACTACTCTCTTGCCTCACTTTCTCTGTTCTGCCGCCTATGTGCGTAGTCTAGTTACTCTCTTGCTGAGCCTTTCCACGATCTCCGGCCAATGTACGCAGTCTAGCTACTCTATCTCCATAGCCCCGCTCCCCGCGTTCTCCCGCCTATATTAACTCTCTTTTGTTCGGCCCGCCTGTCCTAATTTTCCGAGTCCAAAGACAGAAAAAGCGGGGGTCCTTCGCCCCCGCTTGCCAATCATAACGCGTCTACCCTCGCGCCATTTCAATTATTGCTCGCCCCAGCCGCTTCCGCTTCCCGAAGGAACCGGCCGATGCGGCCGGCCGCTTCCAGAAGACGCTCCTCCGGCTCGACGAGAGCGAGTCGGACGTAGCCTTCGCCGCGCGAGCCGAAAGCGTTGCCGGGCACGACGGCAACGCCCGTCCGCTCCAGCAGCCGCTGGGCGAAGTCGACCGACGTCCAGCCCTGCGGAACCGGCGCCCACACGAACATCGTCGCCTTGGAGCGCGGGATGCTCCAGCCTTCCCTCTCCAGCGCCGAGAGGAACAAATCCCGCCGCCGCTCGTACAGCTCCGATGCCGGGGCCGGAGCCGACATGTCCTTCTCCAGGGCGACGACCGCCGCTTCCTGCACCGCATGGAACACGCCGAAGTCGATGTTCCCCTTGAGGCTTGCGAGGGTGGCCAGCACGTCGCGATTGCCGACAGCGAAACCGATGCGCGCGCCCGCGAGATGGAACGACTTCGACATCGAATGGAATTCGATCGCCACGTCCATCGCGCCCGGCACCTCCAGAATGCTCGGCGGCCGAAAGCCGTCGAACGTCATCTCGCTGTAGGCGTTGTCGTGCACGAGCAGAACGCCGCGCTCCTTCGCCACGCGAACCGCCTTCTCGAAGAAGGTCAAGTCCGCCACGGCCGACAGCGGATTGCTCGGATAGTTGAGCAGCATGAACTTGACCTTGCTCCACGCCGAATCCGGAATCGCGTCGAAGTCGGGCAGATAGTCGTTCTCCTCCAGCAGAGGAAGCGGGATCATCTCCACTCCGGCCACGGCCAGTCCGGCCTGATAGACCGGATAGCCGGGATCCGGCAGCAGGGCGCTATCGCCCGGATCCGTCACCGCAAGAGCCAGGTGAGCCAATCCGTCCTGCGTCCCCATAAGCGAGAGAATCTCCTTGTCCGGATCGAGCGCCACGCCGAACCGAAACTCGAACCATTCCGCCACCGCACCGCGGAACCGTTCCGACCCGAGCGTTCCCGGATATCCGTATCGCGACGGGTCCATGCTGGCCGCGGCCAGAGCGGAGCGCACCTCCTCGGAAGGAGGCAGCGCCGGAGTCCCGATGTCCAGCGAGATCACGTCGATCCCCCTAAGCCGCGCTTCTCTCTTCCAGCTTGCGATCTCGGCGAAGATCGAGGACCCCATTTTGTCCAACCGGCTCGACCGCCACTTGGTCGTACTCTTGCTTGCGCTCATACCTTCCACAGTCTTCCTTTCCAGGATGTCTTAACGCTATTCCCGTCTTAGTCCCGTCTTTATTGCGGAGCCGTCAGCCCCATCTCGTGAATGACCCACATCATATAGCCGAGAAAGAGCGCCAGGCCTCCGTACATCAAGCCGTAACGCCAGCGAACTCTCGTAGGCACGACGTAATAGTTGTCCGCTTGATGGGCTTCGCCTTCCAAACGGACCGTGAACCGCACCCGGTTTCGATCCTCGTCCGGAGAACCGACCTGTACGATGCTTACGCTATTGATCGTGCAGGGCTGATTGATCTCAAGCTCGCCCTTGAACGAGAGAGGCTCCCATCGGAATTCCGCGACGTGCTGTCCGTCCATCCGGCAGTAGGCCGTGAACGGCAGCTCGCGCCGATGCGACTGTCCGGAGAGGAACCAGCCGGGCAGATTCGGATCGTAATCCGCCTCGTAGACTCCCTCCACGAACACCGGCTGCGCCTTCTTTTTGCCGAAAAATTGCTTATACATCTGCCACAAGAACCAAATCCAGATAACACCGAAAAGGAAGCTCTGCGTATACCACACGACGAACGGTCCGACAACCGCCCCGACGGCCCACAGCCAGCGGCTGACCGCGCCGATGATTCTTCCTCCGTCCAACGGATTCATCGGCAATAAATTCAACAAATTCAGGAAAAATCCGACGTATGCGAGGGCGTACCATACCCCGTAACCGGTCCATTGGCCGATCAGGAAGCAGACAAGCGCCCCGAGAGAGCCGAGCATCGGACCTCCGATCGCGACCGCCGCTTCCGTCTTCGCGTCCTTCGGGTGCCTCTTCAACAGGATAAGCGCGCCAAGAAACGGGATAAAGAAGGGGGCCGACACCGGCAAGCCCTTCCGCTTCGCCGCCCAAACATGCCCCATCTCATGAACGAAAATAAGAGCGACGAATCCGAGCGCGAACGTCCAAGGATAAACCAGCGCGTACGCGCCGACCGTTACCGCCATGGAAATCAAGGGTTTGCCGAATTTCAGCAGCGCGAGCAGCAAGCCTTTGCCTTTGGACAACAGAAACAACAGCCCCGCTCCCCATGCCCAAGAGCCTCGTCGGCTTTTGCCCTTGGTTTGGGTCTGCGAGTCCTGCTGCGAGTCTTGCTGCGAATACGGACGCGAATCCTGATCTTGATAGGGGTTCTGATAGGAATCCCGATAGGGATCCTGATCCGAATTCTGATGCGATTCCCGATGCGTACCCGGCGACAACGAGCTCTCCTTCGAGTCCCGTTGCCGGCTCGCCTGCTCGTTCCAAGGCTCTTCCGGAAGCTCCCCGCGAAGCTCCTCCCGATCTTCCTCCCGACACTTTTCCCGGTCGTTCTCCCGACGCTCCAAGGGCTCTCTAGGGTCGTTTACCATACCTTCGCCAGCTCTTCCTCCTTGAAGCCCACCGTGGCCTTCTCGTCATTAAATATAACCGGACGTTTGATCAGCATGCCGTTCGACGCCAGCAGCTCGATCTTCTCGTCTTCCGTCAGCTTCGGCAGTTTATCCTTGAGCCCGAGCTCCTTGTACGCGTTGCCGGACACGTTGAACCACTTCTGGATCGGCAGGCCGCTAAGCGGGATCAGCCTCTTCAGCTCTTCCGGGCTCGGCGGCGTCTCGACGATATGGCGCAGCTCCGGGTCATGCCCTCTCGAGCGCAGCCACTTCACGGCATCGCGGCATGTTCCGCAGTTGGGATACTGATAGACGGTTAGTTGCTTGCTCATGCTGAATGAATTCCTCCGATACTTGGGGTAAAAAAGTTAGATTCTATTGCGGCAGCTAAAGAGCTACAGAGGCGGAAGCGATCCCAGCGCGCGTTCGAGCTCCTGTAGATCGGCCGGGAGTTCGGCCTTAAGCTCCAGCCTCTCTTCGGTTACCGGATGGTTGAAGGCAAGAAACGAGGCGTGCAGCGCCTGTCTTCCGATGACGCCCGCCAAACTCGCGGCGAGCTCGGTAGCCTCCCACTTCGGATCGGCATAATACGTGTCGCCGATCAGCGGGCAGCCGATCCACCCCATATGGACGCGGATTTGATGCGTTCTTCCGGTTCCGAGCCGAATATCGAGCGACGAGGCTCCGCA
>Ga0065721_10048949_pt1 | contig 57533 bp, 54 predicted proteins | sample Mesricmetagenome_FD_59108 | JGI IMG/M metagenome (GOLD analysis project Ga0065721, IMG submission 59108) | Mesophilic microbial community from rice straw/compost enrichment Sample: eDNA_1 v2 (version 2) | ecosystem: Engineered > Solid waste > Grass > Composting > Bioreactor | place: USA: Davis... | reverse complement strand
GGGCGGCGTTGATCCCCGCCACCAGCCCCTGCGCCGCCGCTTCCTCGTAGCCGCTGGTGCCGTTGATCTGCCCCGCGAGGAAGAGGCCTTCGACCAGCTTCGTCTCGCCGGTGGCCCGGATCTGGTGCGGGCGCACCATGTCGTACTCCACCGCGTAGCCGTAGCGGTAAATCTCGGCGCGGGCGCAGCCGGGCATCGTCCGCACGATTTGCTCCTGCACATCCGCGGGCAGGCTGGTGGAGATGCCGTTGCAGTACACCCAGTCATCGCGCAGCGACTCGGGCTCCAGGAACACGCCGTGTGTCTCGCGCTCGGCGAAGCGCACGACCTTGTCCTCGATGCTCGGGCAGTAGCGCGGCCCTACCGACTCGATCTGCCCCGAGTACATCGGGGCCCGGTGCAGGTTCGCGCGGATCAGCTCGTGCGCCTCGGGCGTGGTGTGGGTCTGGGCGCACGCCACCTGCGGCATCGTCGGGAATGCGCCCGTCAGGTCGGAAAAAGGCGTGGGCTCCGTATCCCCCCACTGCTGCGGGAGCGCGTCCCAATCGATCGTGCCTCGCTTCAGGCGCGGCGGGGTTCCCGTCTTCAGACGCCCAAGCTCAAAGCCAAGCTCTCTGAGCGCGGCGGAGATTCCGACCGCAGCGCCCTCGCCGTAACGGCCTCCCTCGGTTTTCTGCTCCCCCGTGTGCATGAGCCCGCGCATGAACGTGCCGGTCGTAAGCACGACGCTGCGGGCCGGCAGGGTGGCGGTGCCGCTCTCACCCTTGACCTCCACCCCCTTGATGGCGCCATTTTCGACGATGAGGCGTTCGACGCTGCCGCGGATGATCTCGACTTCGGGGCGAGAGGCGATCAGCCGCTGCACTTCCTCCGCGTAGGCGTGCTTGTCGCACTGCGCCCGCGGGCCGTGCACGGCGGGCCCCTTGCTCGTGTTCAGCACCTTGAACTGGATGCCGGTGGCGTCGGTCGCGAGCCCCATGAGCCCGCCCATCGCGTCCACCTCGCGGACGAGCTGGCCCTTAGCCAGCCCGCCGATGGCCGGGTTGCACGACATCACCCCGATCTTGCCGGGGTCGAGCGTGATGAGAGCCACCGTCCGTTCGCCCGGGAGCAGGTTCGCGGCGGCCCAGGCCGCCTCGACGCCCGCGTGCCCGCCGCCCACCACGATGACTTCATACCGACGCGGATGATCCACAAGCCGATCGTACGCGCAACGCGCAGCGTAAAGCCCGCGCAGCACGCCGCGAAGAGATCGCGGGCAAGCAGCCGTGCCGGTAAGCTGTCCCGCCTGTTCAAGTGGAGACTTCCATGCAGCACCGTGCTCGTTGCTCTGCCGCGGCGTTCGTCGCTCTGACTGCTCTTCTCACGGCGTGCGGGCCCCGCCCCGCCGATTCACAGCCTGTGTCCGGGAACGCGCCCGCGAACGTGGCGATCCGCACCCATAACGAAGAGTTCCTGCGTCAGTACGCGGCGACACTGCGGTTCTCGCTCGGCCGCCCGCGCTCGGTGACGGTGACGCCCGACGGAAGCGCGGTGCTGTTCCTCCGCTCCGGCCCACGCAGCTTCGTGCAGGATCTGTACGAGTTTGACGCCACCATCGGAACAGAGCGTCTCCTGCTCACCGCGGAGCAGGTGCTCGCAGGGCAAGAGGAGCAGCTCACCCCCGAAGAGAAGGCCCGGCGCGAGCGCCTGCGCCTGGCCACTCGCGGCATTTCCAGCTACCAGCTCTCTGACGACGGCTCCAAGATCGTGGTGCCGCTGTCGGGCAAGCTGTACATCGTGGACCGCGCGACGGGCAAGAGCACCGAGATCAGGAGCGAGGCGGGTTCGCCGATGGACCCTCACCTCTCGCCCGACGGCTCGCTGCTCGCCTGCGTGCGCGATTCGGAGGTGTACATCACCGACCTTGCCACGGGCGAGGAGCGGCGCCTCACCAGCGGCGCGGGCGGCACCATCACCAACGGCCTTCCCGAGTTTGTCGCACAGGAGGAGATGGGAAGGTTCAGGGGCTATTGGTGGTCGCCGGACTCAAAGATGATCGCCTTTCAGCAGACGGACACCGCGGGCATGGAGGTTTTCCATATCGCGGACCCCGTCCATCCGGAGAGCGCACCGCACGCGTGGCCCTACCCGCGTCCCGGAAAGGCAAACGCCGACGTCAAGCTCGGAATCGTGAGCGTGGAAGGCGGCGAGCCCGTGTGGGTGGAGTGGGATCGTGCGCAGTACCCGTACCTCGCCACGGTGAAGTGGAGCAAGAACGCGCCGCTCACGATCCTCGTGCAGAACCGGACGCAGACAGAGCAGCTCTTGCTTGGCGTGGACCACACGACCGGTTCGACCACCGTGCTTCTTCGTGAGCAGGACCCCGCGTGGCTGAACCTGCAGCAGAGCAGCCCCGTGTGGATGGAGGATGGGGAGAGCTTCCTGTGGCTCACGGAGCGCAGGGGTGACTGGACGCTGGAGCTTCGCGCCCGGGATGGTTCGTTGATCGAAACACTGACGCGCCCCGACTTCGGCGTAGTGGACATCCTGGGCACCAACGGGCGTGACACCGTATTTGTCAGCGCCACTCTGACTCCATTCTCCGGAGAACGCGACCCGCTGCAGAGGCACGTGTGGATGATCTCATGGGGAAGGGGTCGGCGGACCGCCACCTGCCTGTCCTCAGAGACAGGGCAGCACTCGGGCGTGTTTGCGAAGAAGACGCACACGTGGGTTCACACATACAACCTCGCCGACGGGCGCATGGGCGCGCGGGTCGAGCGTCTGCCCGAGAGCAAGGCCAAAACCTGGGAGGTCGTCGGCGAGCTTGCATCCAAGGCGGAGGAGCCCCCCTTCATGCCGCGGATTGAATGGACGGAGGTGACGGACCTCCGTCTGCGTGCGGCGATCATCCGGCCACGGGATTTCCAGCCGGGCAGGAAGTACCCGGTCATCAACAACGTCTACGGCGGGCCGCACGCGAACGTCGTGAACGCCACGGCGCGGGGGTATCTGCTCCACCAATGGCTGGCGGACCAGGGCTTCATCGTCGTCAGCATCGACGGCCGCGGCACACCGCAACGCGGGCGCGACTGGGAGCGGGCGATCAAGAACAACGTGATCGATCTGCCGCTGGAAGATCAGGTCGCCGGGCTGATGGCCCTTGGGAAGAAGTATCCGGAGATGGACCTGAAGCGCGTGGGCATCAGCGGCTGGTCCTTCGGCGGATACTTCTCCGCGATGGCGGTCATGCGCCGGCCTGACATTTTCAAGGCCGGCATCGCCGGCGCGCCGGTGTGCGACTGGCTGGACTACGACACGCACTACACCGAGCGTCATCTCGGCCTGCCCGATGAGAACGCGGCGGGGTACGAGGCCAGCAATGTTCTGACGTATTGCAAGGACCTCTCCGTGCCCCTGCTCATCATCCACGGCACGGCGGACGACAACGTGTACTTCATGCACTCACTCAAGATGAGCGAAGCACTCTTCCGCGCGGGCAAGGAGCACGAGTTCCTCCCGCTGACGGGGTTCACGCACATGGTGCCGGACCCGGAGGTGACGGTCAGCCTTCAGGGACGGATGGCGGCGTTCTTGAAGAAGCACCTGGGCGGGGTGAGGTGAGCGCGTTTTCGGGGCGGGAAAGCGGCCCGCCCCACGACGTACACCTCGCCATACGAAATCCACGCTCACGGCCGGGCACCCGGTTGGGCCCTTCATACCCCGGCCGCTCCTGTCACCACTCCGGCCCGCCCGTGTACCGGCCGTAGACGTCCGCCATCGCCTGCACCATCTCGCCGAGCGTGCAGTTCGCCAGAGCGCCGTCCACCAGCGCGGGCATCACGTTGAACTTGTTGAGCCCCATCTCGACGGCCTTGGGATCGCCCTCGCGGCAGGTCTTGCGGATGCGCTCCAGCGCCGCCGCGACGGCTTTCTGGTCGCGCTTCTCGCGGAACGCCTTCAGGCGAGCGTTCTGCTGCACTTCAACCTCGTGCGGGATGGTGAGGATGTCGATGGGGCGCTCCTCGCTTCCCTCGGTGTAGGCGTTCACGCCGACGATGATGCGGTCGCCCGCCTCGCACTCCTCGCTGTAGCGGTAGCTGGCCTCGGCGATGGCGCGGCGGAAGTAGCCGCGGTTGATGCCCGCCACCGCCGCGCGCCCGTACGTGCGGCGCGGCGCGTAGGCCGGGTGCTCGACCAGCGGGCACGTGGGCGAGGGCCGCTCGCCCGGCGACCAGTCCTTGTACTCGCCCATCGAATCGATCTCGTGGATCAGGTCCAGGGCCTGCCGCTCCATCGTGTCCGTGAGCTGCTCGATGAACCAGGAGCCGCCGAGGGGGTCGGTCGTGCGGGTCACGCCCGTTTCGTGCGCCAGGATCTGCTGCGTCCGCAGCGCCACCGTCACCGCCTGCTCCGTGGGCAGGCCCAGCGTCTCGTCCATCGAGTCGGTGTGCAGGCTCTGGCAGCCGCCCAGCACCGCGGCCATCGCCTGATAGGCCACGCGCACGATGTTGTTCAGCGGCTGCTGCTCCGTCAGCGAGCAGCCCGCCGTCTGCACGTGCGTCTTCATGTACATCGATCGCTCGGACGTGGCGCCGTAGCGGTACTTCATCATCCGCGCCCAGATGCGGCGCGCCGCGCGTAGCTTGCAGATTTCCTCAAAGAACTCGTTGTGCGAGTTGAAGAAGAACGACAGACGCGGCGCAAAGGAATCCAGCGGCAGCCCACGCTCCAGGCACGCCTCGACGTACTCCATCCCGTCGCGGAGCGTGAAGGCCAGCTCCTGCGGAGCGGTGCTCCCCGCCTCGCGGATGTGGTAGCCGGAAATGGACACGCTGTTCCACTTCGGCACGAACTTGCTCTGGAACTCGATCGTGTCCACCACCAGCTTCACGCTGGGCTCGGGCGGGTAGATGAACTCGTTCTGGCTGTGGAACTCCTTGAGGATGTCGTTCTGCAGCGTGCCGCCCAGCGTGTCCCACGAGATGCCCCGCTGCGTCGCGTGGGCCAGGTACATCGCCCAGATCACCGCCGCGGGACCGTTGATCGTCTGACTCACCGTCACCTTGTCGATCGGGATGTCGGCGTAGAGCCGGTGCATGTCCTCGATCGTGGAGATGGCGACGCCGCACTTGCCCACCTCGCCCACGCAGAGCGGGTCGTCGCTGTCGCGGCCCATCAGCGTGGGCAGGTCGAACGCGGTGGAGAGACCCGTGTTGGCCTTCGTTCCCTTGGCCTGGCTGAGCAGGTACTTAAACCGCTTGTTGGTGTCGTCCGCCGACCCGAAGCCGGCGAACTGCCGCATGGTCCACAGTCGCGTCCGGTACCCCTCCGGGAACAGGCCGCGGGTGAAGGGGAACTGCCCCGGCGGAGGCAGGTCGCGCTGGATGTTCCGCAGCGAGTCAGCCTCGGCGTACCCCTGCTCGGCGGGGCCATATGAAGAGTTGAGCACCAGGCCGGAAATGGTCACGGCGTGGGGATCAATCGGAGGCAGGGAGGGCGAGACCTGGGGACGGGAGGTAGTGGTCATGCCACAACTATATCGCGGCAGGGTTAGGGGCTTTTTTGCCGCCTGTCCCGCGGCGGCACGCTGAACTCCCGATGCCTTCGCCCTGCACACCACCGGACGAGCGAGAAACCCGCGGGCATCCGGTGTGGCCGAAGCACGCCAGCGCCGCTCGCTCCCGTCCGTTGTGTTACCCTTCGCCCTTGATGATCGACCTTGCCGAAGTCGCCACTCCTCCTGTCCGTGAGTCGCTTGAAACACTCGCGATCTCCATGGGGCTGGGCGGCGTCGTCGGTCTTCAGCGGCAGCACGCGGAATCGCGCATCGCGGGCATCCGCACCTTCCCCCTCATCACGCTGCTGGGCACCCTCTCGGGGATGCTCTTCACGTTTAATCAGCTTCTGGGCTCGCTGATGATCGTGATGGGCTTCGTCGGGGTCATCGCCGCGAGCGGGCTGGGCAACTATCTTCGCGCGCGGCCGTGGGCCTCCCCGCAGGTCAACGCCCAGGGGGAACCCAAGACGGGCTCGGGCATCACCACCGAGATGGCGATCCTGATCATGTACGCCGTGGGCGTCTACGTGGTCTTCGGCCCCACGGTCATCGCCTTCGCCGTCACCGGCGGCGTTGCTCTGCTGCTCTACGCCAAGCAGCTCCTCCACCGCTTCGTGCAGAGCCTGGGCGAGAAGGACGTGCACGCGATCATGCAGTTCCTCCTGCTGGCGTGCGTCATCCTTCCCATCCTGCCCGACGAGGGTTTCGGCCCTTACAAGGTTCTCAATCCGCGCAACATCTGGATGGTCATCGTCCTTGTCTCGGGCATCGGGCTGGGAGGCTACATCGCGTACAAGCTCTTCGGCGAGCGCGCGGGGACCATGCTGGGCGGCATCCTCGGGGGCATGATCTCCAGCACCGCGACAACCGTGAGCTTTGCCCGCCGCGCACGCGAGGGCGACCGCTACGTGGCCCGCTCGGCGATGACCGCCATCATGCTCGCTTCCTCCATGGTGTTCGTGCGGCTCTTCGTCGAGCTCTCGGCAGTGGCCCCACAGCACCTGGACCGCATGGGCCCGCCTTTGGCCGTGATCGGCGGGCTGACCGCCCTGCTGGCGGTGCTGCTCTACACCATCACCCGCTCCGACGGCCAGTCGATGCCGCCCCAGCAGAACCCCACCAACCTCAAAACCGCCTTTATCTTCGGTGGGATCTACTCCCTCGTGACTCTCGGCGCCGTCGCCGCGCAGGATCACTTCGGCTCCCACGGGCTTTACGTCGTCGCCTCGATCTCCGGCCTGACGGACATGGACGCCATCACCCTCTCATCCGGGCGTGCCGTCACCAACGGCCTCATGCACCCCGATGATGCGTGGCGTGCGATCGCCATCGCACTCATCAGCAGCATGGTGACGAAGGTCGGGATCTGCGCCCTTATGGGCAATCGCCGCCTGCTGCTCCGTGCGGTTGCCCTGTTCGCCATCAACGCCGCGGGCGCGGCCGCGATCATCAACTTCTGGCCTCGGGATCAATCCGGGTTGACCATCACATCCGAGCCGGGCTTGGACTCGAACAGCGCGCCGAACCTCCCCCAAGGCGAGGTCGAGAGCATTGATCCCGTCTCGTCCCCGCCGTCTCAACCGAACCCGTAGAGCAAGTAGGCTCTCCCGCGGGGGGCAACGCCGACTTGCTTGTGCGAACAACAAAAAAAGCCCCCGTGCGCTTGCACGAGGGGCTGCGGAACTTTCATTTTGCTCGCGGCTCAACCTCCGCCGGGACGCCGGGGCGGGTCGGTCGGCCTGGGCTCGATGGGCCTGGGCGTGCCCGGCGTGTCGGGGCGGTCCAGCCCCGGCAGATCAGGCCGATCGATGTCAGGGCGATCCATACCGGGCCGGTCCAGCCCGGGCGTGCCGCCGAAGGGCTGGTCGGGGTCGCCCGTCTCGCCGGCCTTGGCGACCTCGAACTTCAGGTCCTGCGTGATCGGGTCCATCGTGCCCTGATCCAGCCCCATCGAGACGCGGGCAAGCTCGCTGCGGGCCTGCTGGGCTGTCTTCGTTCCCTGGATGATGTCGTACGCCAGGTTGAACGTCGCGATGCTCAGCTCCTCGCGGCTGGCGAGCACGCCCACTTCGCCCGCCGTGCGGTTGACGATGATGCCGCCGTCAAACTTCATCAGCTCGCACGCCTTCTCCGCGGGCACCTTCATCGGCAGGTAAGTGATGAGGAACTCCTCGTGGGGCGAAGGGAAGTTCGTCTTCACCGACTCCTTCAGAACCACGACCTTTGTCCACGGCCCCACGTCCTGCCACACCACGGTGTCCGACGTGACCGCCGCGGGAGGGCCGAACTTCTCGAAGCTCGTCGTCACGAAGCGCTTCGTCTCCGCAGGCCACGAAGAGATGACCTGGTCCACCACCTCGCGCGTCACGGGCTGCCCGATCGTGACCTGCGTCGTGCCCCGCGGCTGGGTCAGGTCCGGGCGTATCAGGTCCGGCTGACGCCCGGGAATCGGATCGGGCTGCATGGGATCACGCGGCGTGCCCGGCTGCATCGGGTCCCGGCGCGGCGGGATCGTCGGACTGTCGGGCCGGGTTGGGTCGCGCGGCTGGGTTCCTGGTTGCAACGGGTCGTCCGGACGTGTGGGGTCACGCGGCTGGGTTCCTGGTTGCAACGGGTCGTCCGGACGTGTGGGGTCACGCGGCTGGGGCTCCGGCTGGCCGGGCTGATTCGGGCGCGTGGGCGATTCCTGCCACGCGAGCGACACGGCGGCCCCGACCGCCGCGACCAGCGCGCCGACAGTCACAAAGCGGTTCAGTCTGTTCATGCGATTTCCTTTCCTCGTTGAGGGGCTCGGTCAGGCCACTGTGCGGCGCGCGCCTGAACACTTTGCAAGCCGCGGTTGAAACCCGGGCCATACCCCCCTAAGAACTCCCCCCCGTCGCAGGGATGCGTGTCACCGCCCGCGCCGGCCAAAAGGAGCTTGAGCATGCGCGTGGCGTCCGTTGTGCTGGTTGTTCTTCTTGGTACCGCGGCGATCGTCTGGGCGGCCAGGTCGCCGCGGGAGGCCGCCAAGCCCGAGCCCGTTCACGTGGACCCGGTGGAACGGGGCAAGTACCTCGTCACCATCATGGCCTGCGCCGACTGCCACACGCCTCGCAACGAGCGCGGCGAAATGCTCACGCATCTGGCCTTCTCCGGTCATCCCGAGAACGCGCCGCTCCCGGTGTGGGATCCCTCGATGCTCGAGAAGGGCATCGTCGCCACCACCGCCCCCACGCTGACAGCCTTCGCGGGGCCCTTCGGTACTTCTGTTGCGCCCAACCTCACACCCGACATGGAAACAGGCATGGGCGTGCTCGACGCCGAAGGTTTCATCCGCGCATGGCGCACCGGGCGGCACTGGAAGTACCCCCGCACGATCCTGCCCCCCATGCCCGCCCCGTTCTATAAGGACATGGACGAAGCGGACATCCGTGCCATCTTCGCGTACCTCCGCACCGTTCCTCCCGTCCGCAACCGCACGCCCGACTCGGTGAGCCTCATCCCCGAGTAAGCCCGTGCCCGCATCGGACCTATCATTTCAACCCCGCGGCGACGCGGGGTTTTTTCACTTTCGAGAGCCGAGCCCATGAGCGTTGCCCCTCACCAAACCGCCCGCGAACGCATCTACATTCGCGACCTCGGCGAGCCCCCGCAGGACATCGCGGGCGAGTTCGCCATCATCAACAAGCAGCTCGGCACCACCAAGGACCAGCGCAAGTACTTCCTCAAGTGCCTCATCGGCGACAAGACCGGGCAGATCCCGGCCCGCATGTGGACCATCGACGAGGCCACCTACTCCAGCCTCCCTACCGACGGCTTCGTCTACGTCGAGGGCCAGACCCAGGCCTACCAGGGCGAGCTTCAGTTCATCATCCAGCGCATCCGCCCCATCCAGCCCACCCCGGAGCAGATGCGCGACCTGCTCCCCTGCTCCGCCCGCGACAGCGAGGAGATGTTCGCGGAGCTGACGGCCATCCTCGACACGCTCAAGCACCCCGCCGTGAAGGCGCTTGCGAAGGCGTACCTCGACGACAAGTACCTGATGGACGCCTTCAAGCAGGCCCCCGCCGCGAAGAGCATGCACCATGCCTACCTCGGCGGCCTGCTCGAGCACACTCTCACGCTCTGCAAGCTCGCGGACCTGGTCTGCCCCCTCTACCCCAAGATCAACCGTGACATCGTCATCATGGGGCTCTTTCTGCACGACCTGGGCAAGACCCGCGAGCTGGTCTACGACCGCGCCTTCGGGTACTCCGACCGCGGCGAGCTGATCGGCCACATCGTCGATGGCGCGATCATGCTCCACGACAAGGCCCACCTCGTCATGCGCGAGCAGGGCATCAGGCTGCCCCACGGCCTGCTCACCGTCCTGCAGCACATCATCATCTCTCACCACGCCCTGCCCGAGTTCGGCGCGGCCAAGATCCCCGCCACCCCCGAGGCCATCCTCGTCTCCCAGCTCGACAACCTCGACGCCAAGACCACGATGGCCCTCGCCGCGGCACGCCCCGACCGCGCCAACGCCTACGACCTGGGCGGCAACTTCACCGAGAAGCAGTGGGCGCTGGACACGAAGCTGTACAAGCCGGATCCGTTGGCGTAAGACATTCAGACGGTCTGAGCGTCTCGCCCGCTACAGCTGCCCCCGCAGCATCTCCGGCCTGTGAAAGACCTCCCGCGGGTCGCGGTAGGCCCTTGTCACCTCTTGCAGCGCTCGTTGATCCTGAGGCGAGAGCGGGATTCCATCCAGCAGCTTGAGCTCGATTTCCAGCAGGGATTGCTGCTGCTCGTCCCGCGGCTGGATCGTCGCGAGGATCTGCCTCGCACGCTCGCCGAACCCCAGAATCGCGGGCAGTGCCACCACAGCGTTCCCCCACTTCTCGTCTGACGCCAGATGCTCCGCCAGCAAAGGCACGGCGATATCGGCCAGCTCCATCCGGCGTGTCAACCCCGCCACCGCCGCGCTGAGAAACGCCTGCTGCCGGTCATCGCTGTTGATCGCGCTCTTCAGGTGCGGGGCTGTCTGCTCCGGATATCGGAGCAAAAACAAAAACGCTTCGGAGGCGTTGCTCGACCACGCCGAGGTTCCGTCGATCCAGTCGTCCTTCAGACCTTCAACCGAAACCGCGAACAGCCGATCCGTCGGGGTGGCCGGGTTCACCTGTGCTTTCACGCGTAGGCGAAGCAGCGCCGCCGCGAGCTGTCGCCGCTGGTAATCCTCATCATCCAGAGCACGAATCAGGAGCGCATCGGCTTCCGCTTCCAGCCGCTCCAGGACATCCATCGCCCACCAGGCATTCCACTTCCGGTCGTCCGTCCCGAGCGAGTGCACCGCCAGCCGCGCGGTGCGTGCACGCTCGCGCGCCGACATGCTTTGCAGACGTTGCGACAGCACCTCCCGCCCGAGGTTCGGCAGGGGTGTATACCGCTCCAGCGTGATGACCACGTCCGTGGGCAGATACCGCAACCACTCACAACGCCGAATCCAGCGCACGTTCCAGCACGCCGCGGCGAGGACCAGGAGCGCCATCCCCATCACCACCCGCCGCCCCACCGGACGAGACGCGATGCGTCCTGTGTGCTCCGTGCCGCACTCCGGGCACCGCACCGGAAGGGCCAGACCGGAGAGGTCATACCCGCAGCCGTAGACCGCCCACCTCCAGGGCAGCAGCCACTCGTACCACGGCTCGCGCGGGCCGGGGCACCGCCCCTCGCGCGGGCGCGCAAGCATGACCGCCGCCCACGCGAGCATGAGCACCCCCACCGCCGCGATCGGCAGCGCTCCAAGCTCGATCCATCGCGTCACAAGTTCATGGTTCGGCTCGAAGCTCGCCCGGTCTACTACTTCCGCGCAACCCCAGCCCCTACCATTCGGCCGCGATGTCCGAAGAGAACTCCATCCAGGTGAACTTCGGCAAGCCCATGCCCATCTTCCCGCTGGACTCGGTCACTCTTCTGCCTCAGCAGCTTCTCCCTCTTCACATCTTCGAGGAGCGCTATCGCCAGATGATCGACCACGCCCTCGACGGCGCGGGCCAGATCGCCATGGCCGTCTTCGAAGGCGACCAGTGGAAGCAGAACTACCACGGCAGGCCGCCCATCCGCCCCGCGGTGTGCGTCGGTCAGATCGTCCAGCACGAGCGGCTCCCGGACGGCCGCTACAACATTCTGATTCAGGGCGTCTGCCGCGCCCGCGTGCTCTATGAGCTGCCGATGGAGGAGGGCCGCCTGTACCGCATGGCGATGCTCGAACCGGTCGGGCTCGACCTCACCGCCACGATCATCACCGGCGATGAAGAGGATGAGGAGGAGGAGACTCCCGACCTTGGCCTGCCTCCGCCGCCGGAGCCCGAGCCCCTCGTCGAGGTGCGCCGGAAGCTCTGCGAGATGCTGGAGGAAGGGCCGCTGACGCAGCTTGTCGCCGCGGAGCCAGTTCTGGAGTTCGTCCGCAACGAAGAGGTGCCCACCGCGCCGCTGCTGGAGCTGGTCTCCTTCATGCTCATCACCGACCAGGGGCTGCGCTACAGGCTCCTGGCCGAGCCCAACATCCAGACCCGCGCCAACATGATCATGGGCGAGCTTCAACACCTCTCAAAGCTCATCCGCCGAGCCGGAGACCAGCGCCCCCAGGACTGGCCCAAGGGCATGAGCTGGAACTAGACACCACTAGGACCGATAACCGGACTTCCCCCGGCCGCCGCCCAAACAACCGGCCCAGATTTTGGGCAATGTTTGGGCAATCTTCCGCCGCAACCGGCGTTGAAGTTAATGCGTCATATACTTAGGCGTGGTGAACTGGCCCACGTCCGGACGCAAGGAGTGAAGCCATGGCGACCAATCACAAGCGACTGAGCCCCCTCGCGGCGGTGACCCTCGGCGGCCTCCTTGCCGCGGGTCTGGGCGGGTGCAACAACGCGCTTTCGGGCGGCGCGACCGGCGCCGGGCTGGGCGCGCTGGCTGGCATGGGGCTGGGCAGCCTCAGCGGCGACATGGGCAAGGGCGCTGCCGCGGGCGCGATCATCGGCGGCCTGAGCGGGGCGGTGCTGGGCGACCAGAACGCCCGCAACGCGAGCTACGCCAGCACGCCGCGCTACTACTACGTCGATCCGGCCCCTCGGACGTACTACTACGAGCGGCGCTACTACCCATCCACCACCATCATCGAGCGGCGTTACTACGCCCCCAGTCCCTACGACTACTGATCCAAACGCACACGACGCACACACGAACGCGGGCTCATGGCCCGCGTTATTTTTGTTGCTCCGAGCCTTCGCCCCGCTCCGTGTAGGATTGCGGACATGCTTCGTCTGGTCCTCCGCAGGTTGGCGCAGCTTCCGCTCATCCTCGCGGTCATCTACACCCTCACGCTCGCGCTCGCCTGGGCCGTCCCCGGCAACCCCCTCGAGAACCCCGAGGGACGCCGCCCGCCGCAGGAAGTCGTGGAGGCGATGAAGCGGCAGTACAACCTCGACAGCTTCTGGACCTTCTACGGCTCTTACCTCAAGAACGCCTCGGGCATCACGTACCTCAGCGACCGCCTCAGCGGGCGGATCGAAGCCGAGCGCCAAGCGGCAGCCGCGGCGGGCGTCGCGCCCCCGGAGCGGCGCATCTTCGACCTGGGCCCCTCTCTCCAATACCGCGACCGCAACGTCAACGAGATCATCGCCGCATCGCTCCCCGTCTCCATGACGCTCGGTGGCGCGGCCATTCTTCTGGCGCTGGTCATCGGCCTTGCCGCGGGCATCATCGGCGCGGTCAAGCCCAACTCCTTCGCCGACCTCTGCACGCTGGGGCTGGCGCTGGTGGGGATCAGCCTGCCGACGTTCGTCATCGGCACCGTGCTGCAGGTGGTCTTTGCGGTGTGGCTGGGGTGGTTCCGCTTCGGCGGATGGGGCCAGCCGCGGGACCTGGTGCTGCCCACCATCACGCTCAGCCTTCCCTTCGCGGCGTACATCGCTCGCCTGACGCGCATGGGCATGCTCGAATGCCTCAACGCTGACTACATCCGCACCGCGCGGGCCAAGGGCGTCTCCGAGTCGGCGATCCTCCTCCGCCACGCGCTCAAGAACGCTTTTCTCCCCGTGCTCAGCTATCTCGGCCCCGCCACGGCGATGGCGATGACCGGCTCCTTCGTCGTGGAGCGCGTCTTCATTGTGCCGGGCATGGGGCAGTTCTTCGTCAACGCCGTGCAGAACAAGGACCTGTTCCTCATCATCGGAGTCGTGCTCATCTTCGCGACGATGCTCATCCTCTTCAATCTCATCGTGGACGTGCTGTACCGCTGGGTGGATCCGCGCATCGCCTGACCGCGCGTTAGTCTGTCCCGCGTGCCCGAAGACCCGCGCACAGACCAGCAGCTCATCGCCGCCGTCAACCGCGGCGACTACGACGCCTTCGCCATCCTCTACGAGCGCCACAAGAACTGGGTCTTCCGCCTAGCTTCCCGCTACGCCGATCACCACGCCGCGCAGGACATCGTGCAGGAGGTCTTCGCGTATCTCCTGGCCCAGTTCCCCGGCTTCAAGCTCACCGCGAGACTGACGACGTACCTCTATCCCGTCGTCAAGAACACCGCGCTTTCAATCAAGCGCCGCTCGCGGAAGCTCACCTTCGGCGACGTTCCCGAGCCCGCGCCCGACGAGCCGGAGATCACGCTTCCCGAAGGGGTTCTCGGCGAGGTGCTCGCGGCCCTTCCGCCCGGCCAGCTCGAAGTCCTCCTCATGCGGACCGTGGACGGCATGTCCGTCGAGGAGGTCGCCGCGGCACTGGGCATTGCCGAGGGCACCGTCAAGTCCCGCCTGCATCTGGCCCTGGAAAAGCTGCGACAGGACGAGCGGGCTCGGGCCTGGATGTCGGAATAACCGGCCCGGCTGCTTTTCCCCACCGTTTTTCGTGAACCCATTCCGCCCTCTATGCACTCAACACACGGAAACCCCATGACCCCGCACGACTCCGAACCCCGCATCCCCTCAGCCCTGGAGCGGGAGCTGCGCGCCGCCTTCGGCGGCGGCCCTGGCGTTTCCCCAGAGACTGACCGCGCCGTGCTGGAAATGACCCTCAAGATCGGCACGGCTCAGGAGGTGCGCCGCCGCAAGATCGGACTTCGGCGCACGCGGCTGGCGGGGCTGGGCGCGCTCGCGGCGGTCGTCGCCGGCGCCATTACGGCTTGGATCGCCTGGCCCCGGCACCAGAGCACTCAGACCGTCGCGGGTCTTGCCTTGAAGCTCACGCCCGACCTCAACGGCGACGGGCGCGTGGACATGCTGGACGCCCTCATCCTCGCAGAACGCAGCGGCAAGGGGCTGGACTTCAACGGCGACGGACGCGAAGACCTCGGCGACGCCGAAGCTCTTGCCGCGGACGTCGTCAAGCTCGAACGGGGGACGCTGTGAAGCGTGCGCTGGCGTCCATCTTCGCCCTGCTCTGCATCGCGGTCGCCGCGGCGGTGAGCCCGCAGGTCGAGCGCACCAGCGCCCCGGAGCCCGAGGTCGTCTTCGGCGCGTTCGATGTCTTCGTTGATACGGGCTCGGAGCCGCTTGCCGCGTACCAGGTCGAGCTGAAGGACGTGCTCGGACGGGCCCGCATCGTCGGCATCGAAGGCGGCGCGCCCCAGCCCTTCCGCGACCCGCCCCACTACGACCCGCGGGCCATGCGGAATGACCACGTCATCCTCGGCGCGTTCTCCACAGCCGCGGACCTTCCTCGCGGCAAGGTCCGCGTCGCCCGCCTCCACATCATGAGCGAGGGCGGACCTCCCGACTTCCGACTCGTTCTCACCACCGCCGGCGCGCCCGGCGGCAGAAAGCTCAACGCGAGCGCCACGCTCGAACCGACTGCGCAAGGAGACGGCAAGTGAAGATCCAAGCCAAGGCGGCCCTCGCCGCGGGCCTGCTGTTCGTCATCACGACGTTTCTGATGATCGCCGCGTGCAGCAACCTCGGCGCGGCTCACAGCAGCCCCCCGCCTTCGGCCCGTGCGACCGCGAGCAGCGTGGAAGCAAGGCCGCAAGACGTCTTCGGGCTGCCCGCAACGCCGGTCGCCACGGAGTTTGTGGGACGCACGCCAGTGCGGGAGGCGGCCAGCCCCGAACCAGCGCCGCCGATGCGAGGCGGCCAGGCCCCCGATGAGCTTCTGGTCATCGAACGTCGCAAGGCTGCAGAAAAGGCCAACGCTTCCACCCTCGCCGAAAGAACGGCGCTGGGCACAGGCGGCCTGGTGTGCGAGGTCGAGGGCAAGCACGTCACCGTGCCCCTCAAGCACACCGACGTGAAGGCGTCCGTCACGGGCTACATCTCCGCCGTCTCCGTCACGCAGCAGTTCCACAACCCCTTCGACGGCAAGATCGAAGTTGTCTACGTCTTCCCCCTTCCCGAGAACGCCGCGGTCAGCGACTTCCTCATGACCATCGGCGACCGCACCATCCGCGGCATCATCCGCGAGCGCGAAGACGCCCAGCGCATCTACAACCACGCCCGCGCCCAGGGCTACACCGCCTCGCTGCTCACGCAGGAACGCCCCAATGTCTTCACGCAGAAGGTCGCCAACATCGAGCCCGGCAAGGCCATCGACATCAACATCACCTACTACAACACGCTCGCCTACAGCGATGGCGGATTTGAGTTTGTCTTCCCGATGGTCGTCGGCCCCCGCTTCAACCCCGCGGACCTTCCACCCGACTCCGGCATCGGCGCCGTCGCACGCGACAACCCCGGCGCTTCCGGCCAGAAAGTTGAAGTCCAGTACCTGCGGCCCGAGGAGCGCAGCGGGCACGACATCGCGCTCACCATCGACATTGACGCGGGCGTAAGCATCGAGGCCATCGAGTGCCGCACGCACAAGACAAACGTTCAGCGCACCGGCCCGAGCCGCGCGACCGTCACCCTCGCGCCCGACGACCGCATCCCCAACCGCGACTTCGTTCTGCGCTGGACGGTCGTGGGCGACGCGGTGAAGTCCGCCATCCTCGCGCATCCCGAATCAGGGTGCTTCACGATGATGCTGGTTCCGCCGAGGGATTCGGCTCGCGTCCCGCGCAACGCCGTGGAGCTTGTCTTCGTGCTCGACAGCTCCGGCAGCATGAGCGGACGCCCCATCGAGCAGGCCCAGCACGCCATCTCCCGCGGCCTGGACCGTCTCCAGCCCGGCGACAGCTTCCAGATCATCGACTTCTCCAACGACGTGAGCACGCTGGGCTCCGCCCCGCTCCCAGCCACGAGCGAGAACATCAAAAAGGCGCGGAAGCACCTGGCCAAACTCAACGCCGAGGGCGGCACCCACATGATGAAGGGGCTCCGGGCAGCGCTCGACTTCCCGCACGATCCGGAGCGGCTTCGGTTCGTCGTCTTCTGCACCGACGGCTACATCGGCAACGAGGCCGAGATCCTGGGCACGCTTCACACCCGCCTGGGGGCCAGCCGCGTCTTCAGCTTCGGCGTAGGCCCTGCCGTAAACCGCTACCTCATGGACAGCATGGCCCGCATGGGGAACGGCTTTGCGACTTACCTCAATCTCTCCGACGACGCGGCGACGGTGATGGACGCCTTCTTTGACCGCATCAGCCACGCGCCTCTGTCGGACATCCAGATCGATTGGCGCGGCGCTGAAGTGAGCGAGGTCTTCCCCAGCCGCGTCCCGGACCTCTTCGCGGAGCGTCCCGTCATCATCACCGGGCGCTTCACGGGCCCGCTGCCCTCCAGCGTCCTCGTGAGCGGTCGCGTGGGGACCGAACGCCGCGACCTGTCCGTGAGCGTGACCACCACCAACGACCCGCTGGCGTCCAAGGCTCTGGCTCAGGTCTGGGCCCGTACCAAGCTCACGCACTTGGCCGATCAGTTCGTGTGGGACATCAGGAATCAGGCCGAACTCATGCAGGCCGCCAAGCGCACCGCGCTCGACTACAACCTCATGTCCGACTTCACCGCATTTGTTGCCGTGGATTCGTCCGTCCGCACCACGGGCGAGTACGGCACGACCGTTCAGGTCCCCGTGCCGATGCCCCAGGGCGTGCGCTACGAAACGACGGTGCAGGAACCGGGGCGCTGAGCCGAAAAGCGCTTACGCCGGCGTGAACGTGGCTCCCGCCACGGCGTCGAAGCCCACCATTTGCCCGATGGGGAAGTCCTCCGGCTTCTGGCGTGCATCGGTCAGCTTCGCGTGAATCGGCACGCCCGCATCCACCACCAGCGCGCCGCCCACGTGCGCGATCACCGTCCCCTGCACCCGCCGCGGCCGGCCGAACACGGGCTCCACGAACTGCCCGCCCGTGCCCACGGCGTCCACCCGGCGCGCCTCCAGCCGAATCGTCCCGATGAGCCGCTTGCCCACGGGCGTATTGATCGGCGCGGTCGGCACCAGATGCAACTGGTAGCTCGTGTTGGGCACACCCATCACGATGTACGCGTTGGAAGGCCCGAACGAGAGCAGCTCGCCGCGGGCGAGCGTGGGGTCGATCTTCGAGGTCGGGGAAGGCGTGATCATGGGCTGGGAGTGTATCCGTACCGCAGAGAGGTCTTCACTTCCGCGGCGGCTTCTCCTCAGCCGTTCAAAAAGTTCCGCAGCAGGCCCGAGCCCTCCGGCGTCATGAAGCTCTCCGGGTGGAACTGCACGCCTTCGACCGGCGCGCCCGGCCCCTGCCGCCGCAGCCCCATCACGAGCCGCCCCTCCGGCCCATTCGTCCAGGCCGAAACCTCCCATCCTGGCGTGACGGACGCCTCCTCCACCACCAGGGAGTGATACCGCGCCGCCCCCAGCGGACTTTGCAGCCCCGCGAAGACGCCGCGCCCGTCGTGGTGGACGGGGCTGGGCTTGCCGTGGATCGGGCGCGGGCTGCGCACGACGCGCATGCCGAACGCCGCGCCGATCGCCTGATGCCCCAGGCACACGCCCAGGATCCGCACGCGCCCCGCGAACCGCTCGATCACCGCCACCGACACCCCCGCCTCCCGAGGCGTGCAAGGGCCGGGCGAAATGATGATCCGCGACGGGGGCCGCCCCCTGTCCAGCGTCTCGACCTGCTCGGGCGTGACCTCGTCGTGACGCACCACGACCACATCGCGGCCCACCGCCGCGTTGGGGATGAGCGCCCCCACCGCCTGCACGAGGTTCCACGTGAAGGAGTCGTAGTTGTCGATCAGCAGGACCACGGGAAAGCGTACGTGGCGCGGCGTGCTTCGGAGCCCACCACGGCTTTCCTCCCGCTTACGCCGCCTCGTCCCGCGTGGCCTCCTCGGGCTTGGTGCCGCAGACGCCGTCCCTCGTCACGTAGAAGAAGTCCGCCGAGATCGGGTAGGGCAGGCGCTTGAAGTCGTGCTCGACGCGCTCCTGCAGCCGCTTCACGAACGCCTCCGGCCCGAGGCTGAAGGCGACGAACATGTCGCGGGCCGGGGTTGCGACGTAGAAGTTTCCGCCAAGCTGCGGGGCCAGCCGCTCGTACAGGCCGCCCATCAGCAGGCGTGCCGCGTCGTACCCGTCGTGCTGCGAGAGGATCGCGGCCCTGCCGCCCTCCTTGCTCTCGACGATCTGCACCTCAAGGTCCGGCGCGTACTGGTCCAGGTTCGCCCGCGCGATGTCCTCGACCTCCTCCAGCGACAGCTTCCACCGCACCAGCTGCTCAACGGTGATGGAAACGGTCATGTGCGGGAGATCTGTGACGAACACAATCACCGTGTCGTTCACGAAGGGCACGTGGGCCACCTGATCGCGCGAGAGGTGCTGGAAGATGCTCTCAGGCTGGATTCGCGGCATGATCCGGTTGCGCGCAAAGTCCAGCGACATCGCCATGAGCTGCAGGGCATCGCCCGCGAAGAGCTGCTCGAGATAGTGCTCGACGATCTCCGTCCCCCGCGCCGGCTCGTGCGTCACCATCCGGTACAGGTTCTCGAGGTCCAGCCTCCGGCCGTTCACCAGAAGCTCGCGGGGCCCGATCAGGTTGATCGAGTACTCCGGCTGCATCCGACGCAGCATCTCGGCGACGGTTTCTGCGAACGCTTCAGGTTCCCGCGGCATCACGCCCATAGCCCAGTCCCTGCCTCTCTTCCTGAAGGACAATCCGGCGGGGCCCATCCGACCACCCTCGCCACAGGACCGGGGCGCCCTCGCCCGTGGATCGTCCTGCAAGGGGTGACATCGGATTCCGATACGAGCAGGAGAAGTAGCTGTTCTGACTTTCGGGTTTAGCCCGTTCAAGTGCCGTCATATCCCGAACCGGCGCAAGGGCCCGCACGATCCCCCACCCTCTCCGACCGGCGCCCCCAGGCCCCCGCCGCCCCAGGGGCGAGTTGGCAGGATTGCCCGATGGCGTATAATCCGCCCCGCATGGGGACTCCCCCGGCCGTGCGATCGGTGTAAGGCCCGGGAGGAGCGCTTAGAAAGAGACTTACGGAGATCGATCGTGACCGAGCAAGAGATTGAAGCGAAGGTCGTCGAGATCGTGGCGCAGCAGATGGGCCACGACAAGTCGAAGATCACGCGTGAAATGAGCTTCGTCGACGACCTCAACGCCGACAGCCTTGACCAGGTCGAGCTGGTCATGGAGCTCGAGGAAGCGTTCGAGACCGATATCCCTGACGAGCAGGCCGAGAAGATCAAGACCGTCGGCGACGCCATCGAGTTCATCAAGCAGCAGCACGGGGTTTCCTGAACCCCAGGGTCTTTGCCGGACCCCTTGAGAATGCGCGATTCCAGGCCACAATTCCTGTGACTGACGGAACCGCGCAAAGCCTGCGCCCGACACCCATGCAGGGAGTGCTGACCCAGTGAGCTCCTTCACCCGCGACCCCGGTTCACGCATCGTGATCACGGGCATGGGCGCGCTCACGAATCTCGGTCACGACGCCCAGTCCACCTGGGAAGGCATGCGCGAGGGACGCTCGGGCATCAGCCGCATCGAGGGCGAGGACTTCGCCCGCTTCAGCGGCAACTGGGACGTCTGCATCGGCGGGCAGGTCAAGGGCTGGGACATCGGGCCCATCCTTGACCCCCGCGAGGCCAAGCGCCTCGACCGCTTCAGCCAGCTCGGCTTGGGCGCGGCGGAAGAGGCCGTGCGGCACTCCGGCATCGACTTCTCCAAGGAAAACCAGGACCGCTGCGGCGTCGTCATCGGTTCGGGCATCGGCGGCATCAGCACGATCGAGCAGGGCGTGCTGGTGATGAGGGAGAAGGGGCCGCACCGCATCAACCCCTTCACCGTTCCTCGCCTCATGGCCAACGCCGCGACGGGGAACATCTCCATCCGCTACGGCCTCCGCGGGCCGGCCTCCACCCACGCCACGGCGTGCGCCTCCTCCGGCCACGCCATCGCCGACGCGATGAACATCCTCCGGCGCGGCTGGGCGGATGTCATGCTCGCCGGCGGCGCGGAAGCCGCCTGCACGCCCCTGTGCGTGGGCGCCTTCATGGTCATGAAGGCGCTCTCCACCCGCAACGACGAGCCCACCAAGGCCAGCCGTCCCTTCGACCGCGACCGCGACGGCTTCGTGCTCTCCGAGGGCGCGGCGATCTTCGTCCTCGAGACCGAAGAGCACGCCCGCAAGCGCGGGGCGACGATCTACGCCGAGCTGATCTCCGCCGGCAACTCCGGCGACGCCGGCCACATCACCGCGCCGGACCCGGAGGGCTCCGGGGCCGCCCGCTCGATGATGATGGCGATCCAGGACGGCGGCCTCACGCCCGATCAGATCGACTACATCAACGCCCACGGCACCTCCACGCCGCTGGGCGACAAGGCCGAAGTCGCCGCGGTGATGCGCGTCTTCGGCGACCACGCCAGGGCTTCGGCGGGCGGCAAGCTGCTCATGAGCTCCACCAAGTCCATGCACGGGCACTGCCTGGGAGCTTCGGGCGCGGTGGAGCTGATCGCGTGCATCCACGCGGTCCGTGACGGCATCGTGCCCCCCACCATCAACCTCGACAACCCCGACGAAGGGTTCGACATCGACCTGGTGCCGCACCACGCCCGCGAGCGTCGCATCCGCTACGCCATGAACAACACGTTCGGCTTCGGCGGCCACAACGTCACGCTGATCGTCGGCCGCTACGAGTGACCGTCGCCGCACGCGGCGCTTCGTCACCGTCTTTCCTTTTCCTGTTCCGCGGCTTGCCGCTGCGCCCACGCCGAAAGGAGGCTTCATGAGCGTTCCCAAGAACTCCGTCTGCCTGTGGTACAACGGCGACGCCGAGGAGGCGGCCCGCTTCTACGCCGCGACGTTCCCGAACAGCGCTGTCACGCGGCTGTACCACGCCCCGACGGACTACCCGGCGGGGAAGGAGGGAGCCGTCATCATGGTGGAGTTCACCGTGCTGGGCATTCCGTGCGTGGGGCTCAACGGTGGGCCGGGCTGGCCGCACACACAGGCCTTCTCCTTCCAGGTCTCGACGGAGGACCAGTCCGAAACGGACCGGTACTGGGACGCGATCATCTCCAACGGCGGCGAGGCGCTGGCGTGCGGCTGGTGCAAGGACAAGTGGGGTGTGCACTGGCAGATCACGCCGCGGGTGCTGATGGAAGCCCTCGCGTCGGGGGGGGACGTCGCCAAACGTGCCTTCCTCGCGATGATGGAAATGCAGAAGATCGACGTCGCCGGGATCGAGGCGGCGGTCCACGGCTCAGCCACGTAGATTCATCGCCTTGGGGCTCAGGCACTTGGGGTTTGGGCCGATGGAATGGGTATGGCGGGGCGTGACCTACCTTCACCCGCAACGGATGAGGCGTGCGGCTGGCACGCTGGTTGCGGGTTGAGAAGGGGAATAACTGCGCCTGCCGAGAACCCATGAATCCTGAGAAGACGCCCAACATCGCCCAGATTCTGAAGTTGGAAGTGCCGATCGTGGTGCGGCTGGGGGAACGCACGATGGAGGTCGAGGAGGTCCTGGGGTGGGTCCCGGGGTCGATCATCGAGTTGCCCAAGGAGGCGGACTCGGAGCTTGACCTGCTGGTGAACAACAAGGCGATCGGGTGCGGGGTCGCGGTGAAGGTCGGAGAAAACTTCGGCCTGCGGCTGACGTACCTGGGCGACGTCGCCTCCCGCATTCAGGCGATGGCCGGGGACAATCCTCCCTCCGTGGCGGCGTAACTTCTTGCACAATCGATGTGCCGCACCGCCCCCGGGCGGCGGTGAAGAGTGACCTACGTTCGCGTCGGTCGGCGTGAGCACGCACGGCCGGCGAGGTTGGTGTAGTCTCCACGGGCCCGGCCGGGGTCGGGGAGATCAGGGAACTGCGATGCCGCGTGATATTCCGGTCGGGAACGGAGATCTGCTGATTACCTTCGACAGGCTGTACCGCGTGCGGGACATCTACTACCCGCACGTCGGGCGGTTTGACCACACGGACGGGCACGTGCAGCGGTTCGGCGTGTGGGTGGACGGGCAGTTCGCGTGGATCGAGGACCCCGGCTGGCAGCGGTCGCTGAAGTACCAGAAGGACACGCTGGTGACGGAGGTGCTGCTGCGGCACGAGGGATTGGGCCTGGAGATCGAGTGTCGCGACGCGGTGGACTTCCATGAGCCGGTGTACCTCCGCCGCGCGGTGGTCCGCGACCTGATCGGGAAGGACCGGGACGTGCGGCTCTTCAGCCACTGGGACCTCTCCATCCGCGGCACGCCGGTGGGAGACACGGCGAACTACGACCCCACGACGAGCAGCGTGGTGATCTACAAGGACGACGCCTACTTCCTGTTCAGTGCGTGCGACGAGAACAAGTGCGGGATCGACAACTGGGCGATCGGCACGAAGCGCGTGCGCGGGGCGGAGGGAACCTGGCGCGACGCCGAGGATGGCCAGCTCGGCCGCAACGCGATCAGCCAGGGATCGGTGGACGCGACGATCGGGTACAACCTGCAGGTTCCGGCGAACGGCACCTCCTACGTGACGAGCTGGATGGCGTGCGGCTCTTCCTACGGCGAGGTGAAGGCGCTGAACGCCCGCCTTCTGGAGACGGGCCCGGACCGGATGATCGGGCGCACGGCCTCGTACTGGAGCCTGTGGGTCCGGCGCGAGCCCCCGGAGGGAAGCGGTGGTCTCTCCGACGCGGTGATGGATCTGTTCCGCCGCAGCCAGCTCGTGCTGAGGACGCAGATCGACAACGGCGGCGCGATCATCGCCGCGAACGACAGCGACATCACGCAGTTCGGCGGGGACCACTACTCCTACTGCTGGCCGCGGGACGGGGCGCTGGTGGCGTACGCGCTGATCCTGACGGGGCAGGGGGAGCTTTCGCGTAACTTCTTCCGGTACTGCGCCCGGGCGCTGCGCGGCGAGTCGTACTTCCTGCACAAGTACAACCCCAACGCGGAGCTGGCGAGCAGCTGGCACCCGTGGATGATCGAGGGGCAGCGGGTGCTGCCGATCCAGCAGGACGAAACCTCGCTGGTGATGTGGGCGCTGCGGAGGCACTTCGAGACGTTCCGCGACGTGGAGTTTGTCAAGTCGCTGTACACGCCGCTGATCGTGCGACCCGCGGAGTGGACGCTGAAGTTCCGCGACAGTCACGGGCTGCCGCTGCCGACCTGGGACCTGTGGGAAGAGCGCCGCGGCGTGCACACATTCACCGTGGCGACGACGATCGGGGCGCTGCAGGCCGCGGCGGCCTTCGCGCAGGACTTCGGCGAGTATGACCGGGCTTCGGCGTACCGCGAGGGGGCGCGCCGGATGCAGGCGGCGATGCGGCGGTATCTCTGGAACCCGGAGCAGCAGCGCTTCGCCCGCAACGCGATCCCGACGCCGCACAACGGCGAGTACCGGCTGGACATGACGGCCGACTCGGCGAACTTCGCCATCTACGCCTTCGGCGGGCTCGCCGTGGACGACCCGCAGGTGGAGCGCGAAATGGAGGAAATCCAGCGGCGGCTGAGCGTCAAGACCGGCGTCGGCGGCTACGCGCGGTACGAGCACGACTACTACCACCAGGTCGAGCGCGAGAACATCGAGCAGGTGCCGGGCAACCCGTGGGTGATCTGCACCCTGTGGCGGGCGCAGTACGTGATCGCCAAGGCCCGCACGCTGGATGACCTGAAGGAGGCCGAGGGCCTGCTGGAGTGGTGCGTGTCGCGTGCGGAGCCCTCGGGCGTCCTGGCGGAGCAGCACCATCCCTACACCGGCGAGCCGATCTCCGTGGCCCCGCTCACCTGGAGCCACGCGACGTACGTCATCACGGTGATGGAGTACGTGCGCAAGCGCGAGGAAATCCTGCGCTGGGGCGACTGAACGCGGCCCTCGACCGCAGCCGCTCAATCCAGGAAGTGGACGACGTTGGGCAGCTCGTCCTGGTCGGCGGGGTCCTTGGGGAACCGCGGCGCGAGCGCCTCTCCCACAAGTTCGACGGCGCGGATGATGCCCTGCTCGTGCTCGCCCCGTTTCGCCGCGTCGGCGATGGCCCGCGTCGCGGCGGACCAGGTTTCCGAAGGAATCGCGGCGTTGATGGCCTCGTCCCCGGAGATGAGGGCCATGTGCTCAAAGAGCGAGACAAAGACCAGCACGCCGTGACGCTGCCGGGTATTGGAAACACGGCAGAGGTAAAAGGCCTCGAACCCGCGGCGGCGAACCTCCGCCTCAAACCTCCCCCGAGACGCAAAGGGCCGGGCCAGCGCAGGGAATCGGGAGGCCAGCGCGACACCCACGAGCCACCACAGAGCAAAGAGCAGGAGGACCGGCAGAAGGCCCAACGTCAGCTCATGTCCCGCGATCCACGGGGCCGAGGACGGCTGCAACCCCTGGAAGAGCACCCACGCCGCGGCGACGGCGATCAGGGCGAGCAGCAGGCCGAAGACGTCCTCCGCGCGGTCGTAGCGGCCCGAGCGCGTCGCGACCACGACGACGATCTCCGCGGCGGTCTTCTGCTCCGCCTGGGTGATGGCCTGCTCGATGCGCCGGCGCTGCTCGGCGGTGAAATGGTCGGAAGCTCGTTTCATACGCCCTCACCAGGAGCCGGTAGCTCCGCCGCCGCCGGAGAAGCCGCCACCGAAGGAACCGCCCGAAAAACCGCCGCCGGAAAACCCGCCCCCACCACCGCCGAACCCGCCGAAGTGGCTGGAGTCATCGTTCGAGCGGGAACTGCGCGAACCCCAGGTGTGGCCCAGCAGCCCGCCCAGCGCCATGCCGCCGAGGAAGCCGCCGAGGCCGTAAGAGTTGGGCCCCCTCCACCCCACCGGGCCGTAATTGCCGATGGTGGTGTACCGATCGCGTCCGCCTCCGACGCGGCGGATCAGCATGAACAGGACAATCGCGATCAGCGGGAGGACGAGGCACGCGAGCGGACCAAAAAGCGAGCTGAACACCTTGCCGCTGCTGAGCGTGCGTGTGGGCGATGAAGCGCTCGCGGGCGGAGCGGTCACGGGCGCGGAACCTTTCCCGGTCATGCCACCCGCTTTCATGCGACCCGAGGGCTGGCCGATGCCCGCGGCGATCGCCTGCGCGCCTTCCAGAATCCCCCGCGAGAAGCGCCCCGCCTTGAAGTGCGGGATGATGGTCCGGTTGATCACCTCCGCGGCGAAGACGTCCCGCTCGTGGGTGAATGCCGCGCCCATCTCGATGCGTACTTTCCGATCGTTCTTCGAAACCAGCAGCAGCACGCCGGCGTTGCGCTCGGGAGAGCCGATCCCCCATTCCGCGAAGAGATTCATCGCGTAGCGCTCGATGGGCCAGTTCTTCGCCCCGTAGTCGGCCATCGAGTTGATGGTGACGACGACGAGGGGAATGCCCTGCTCGGTGAGCAGCTTGGAAGCCGCGGCCTTGATCTGCTCCTCGTCCGCGGGGTCGATGAGATCGGCGAAGTCGCCGACGAACTCCCGCTCGCCGATGCGGGGCGGGTAGGTGACCTGCGCCGCGACGGGGGTGGTGAAGCCCAGCAGCAACACCGCCACAGCCAGCAGAAGCCCGAGCCGGTTTGCAAGCATGAGCATGAAGTGATTGTTGGTAACCTGCCCGGGTGAGTTGCGGGTTATGATCGCTCTTTGTGGATCCGGTTGCGTGCCGGACCTCGAAACGGTGGGTGTGGAGCGCCCCGTGCCCGGATCACCTGAAAGCGAACGCCCCCGCCCCGGCCCCTCCGGCCCGCCGCGGGCTCTGGGCGGCATCGTCCACACCTATCAGCGCTACGACCCCAAGAACTTTCCCTCCCCCACCGCTCCGCCGCCGGACGTCGCCTCCGCGGCGCTGGAGCACATGCTCGAGTTCGGCTCGATGCGCCACCTGACGGACGAGGAGCTGGCCCGGGCCGTGCCGCTGGATCCATCGATGTTCCCACGGCTGGGGCCGAGCCTCGACCAGCTCACGGCGCTGCTCGAGGAGCGCAAACGCAAGCTGCTGGCGACCTACGAGACGGAGGCGGCCCGCGAGGCAGCGGCCCGCGCCTACGCCGAGCAGGCCGCCGCGGCGGCGCCGCCGGACAAGCTGCGCGGGCTCTTCGACAAGCTGCGTCGCGAGGAGCAGATCGCGGACCTGGAGCGGCTCTGGTTCCACCTGCACAGCGACGAGAGCCCCTTCGCCCGCCAGCTCGTCCAGATCATCGAGCGCCTGGGGGAGAAGTACCAGGTGGAGGAGCTGGCCTCGAAGTACGAGTTCACCGGCCGCACGCCGATGAGCGTCGCCAAGGCGCTGGAGGTGAAGGAAGAGCTGGAAACGATCGACCGGCTGCTGGAGCAGCTCCGCCGCGCGGCGGAGACGGCGCAGCTGGCGATCATCGACATGGAATCGCTCGCCGAGTTCGCCGACGCCGGCGAGCTGGAGAACCTCAACCGCCTCCGCGAGCAGGTGGAGGATTACCTGCGCGAGCAGGCCAGGGCGCAGGGGCTGGAGTTCACGCGGCAGGGGTACTCCCTCTCGCCGCGGGCGATGCGCCTCTTTCAGCGCAAACTGCTGCAGGAGATCTTCTCCGAGCTTGAGGCGGCGCGGTCGGGGCGGCACACCGGGCCGGTGATCGGCGAAGGGGCGGTGGAGATCGAGCGCACGAAGGAGTACGAGTTCGGCGACTCGGCGACGCACATGGACGTGGTGCAGACGGTGGTGAACGCCGCCGCGCGGAGGGCCGAGGGCCGCCGCGGGAGCGCCCGCTTCAGCGTCGAGGACATCACCATCCACCGCACGCGGAACAACCCCAAGTGCGCCACGATGGTGCTGATGGACATGTCCGGCTCGATGCGGTACGACGGGCAGTACATCAACGTGAAGCGGATGGCCCTGGCGCTCGACGGGCTGATCCGCTCGGAATACCCCGGCGACTTCCTCGGCTTCGTGGAAATGGCGACCTTCGCCAGGCCCCGCCGGGCCTCCGAGGTTCCCGCCCTCATGCCCAAGCCCGTCTCCATCCACGCCCCCGTGGTGCGGCTGAAGGCGGACATGAGCGACCCGGAGATCTCGGAGCTGCGCGTCCCGCAGCACTTCACGAACATCCAGCACGCGCTCTCGCTCGCGCGGCGCGTGCTCAGCGTGCAGGACACACCCAACCGGCAGGTGATCCTCATCACCGACGGCCTGCCCACGGCGCACTTCGAGGGCTCGATGCTCTACCTGCTCTACCCGCCCGACCCGGCGACGGAGTCGGCGACGATGCGGGAGGCGATGCTCTGCCGGCGCGAGGGGATCACCATCAACATCTTCCTGCTCCCCAACTGGGGGCAGACGAGCGAGGACGTGCAGTTCGCGCAGAAGATCGCCGAGGCCACCGCCGGGCGGGTCTTCTTCACGGGCGGGCGCGACCTGGACCGCTTCGTCGTGTGGGATTACGTGAAACAGCGGCGGAGAATCATCGGTTAGGCATCCTTGTAAGGGACTACCATGCCGCCCGACGCCCCTGGGGAGGGAGGCGGCGTCTCAAAGGTGCCCGCGCGAGGATGGAGCCCTCTTCGACATCACACGAACCCCCCGCGCACGACCCCTATCTCGCCCTGCGCTCACGCGACTACCGGAAGTTCGCGCTGGGGTTCGCCCCCTCCTCCATCGGCCTGCAGATGCTGGCGATGGCCGTGGGGTGGGAGGTGTACGAGCGCACGGACAGCTACATGGCGCTGGCCTACGCGGGGCTGGCCCGTGCGATCCCGGTGCTGCTGCTGGCGCTGCCCGCGGGGCACGTGGCGGACCTGTACAACCGCAGAACGATCCTGGTGGTGACGCAGACGATCTTCGCCCTTGCGGCGGGGGCGATGGCCGCGGCCTCCTACTTCCACGCGCCGGTGTGGGTGTACTACCTCCTCCTGCTGGTGAGCGGGGCGGCTCGCTGCTTCAACGGCCCGGCGCGGAGCAGCCTGCTGCCGATGATCGTCCCCGGCCCGGCCTTCCACAACGCCGTGACGTGGAACACGGGGGTCTTTCAGGCCGCGGCGATCAGCGGCCCCCTGCTCGCCGGGCTGCTGATCGACCTCTCGCGCTGGACCACGGGCGAGCCCGCGGCGTGGCCGGTCTATCTCGTCACCGCCCTAGGGTGCGCCGCCTTCGCCTTCTCGGCGCAGGGCATTCAGGTCTCGGCGCCGGAGCGTCCCGAGGGTGGCAGCGTCTTCTCCCTCTCCTCGATGTTCGCGGGGATGTCCCACGTCTACCGGGAGAAGACGATCCTCGCCGCTCTGACGCTGGACATGCTGGCGGTGCTGCTGGGCGGGGCGACGGCGATGCTGCCGGTGTACACGCGGGACATTCTGCACGCCGGGCCGGTGTGGCTGGGGGTGCTGCGCGCGAGCCAGTTCGTGGGCGCGCTGGTGATGTCGGTGTGGCTGGCGCACCGGCCCCCCTTCCGCAGCGCGGGGGCGACGCTGCTGTGGTCCGTCGCCGCCTTCGGCGTGTGCATGATCGTCTTCGGCGTCTCGACGAACGTGTGGCTCTCGCTCGCGGCGCTGCTGATCTCCGGCGCGGTGGACGCGATCAGCGTGGTGATCCGGCACGTGCTGGTGCAGACGCGCACCCCCGATCAGATCCGCGGGCGCGTCTCGGCGGTCAACAGCGTCTTCATCGAGAGCAGCAACCAGCTCGGTGAGTTCAAGTCCGGCTCCGTCGCCGCCGCGGCGGGCCACTGGCTCGGCCCCGTCGGCGGCGCCGTCTTCTCCGTCATCAGCGGCGGCGTGGGCACCATCCTCGTCGTGCTCGGCATCGCCGTGATCTGGCCGGAGATCAGAAGGCTGAAGAAGCTGTAAAGCTTCAACGAAGGGGTGAAGGGGTGATGCGTTCTGGAGCGGAGAGCTTTCGAGCCATCCGGACATGGTCTCACAGGTCAAGGCGCGGAGGAGAAGCTAACGGACCTGCAGGCCCGGCTTGCCGCGAACCAGTGACGCGGCAGGCCATGAGTTCGGGAGCCGCGGAAGAGATTCCCGCGGGTTCACGTCTCATTCTGGAAACCCCGGGCGGGGGAGGATACGGACCGATAAGCGGGCCGTGCAGGGTGCACGGATGGGGGTGAGCGTCGCGCAGTGCCGAGAAAAAAGCGGGGCTGCGCTGATCGCGCCCGGCGGCCCGGCCGATGCTCCTAATGGAGGTTTCGCATTGCATCGCACGCCCCCCCAACGCCTGGAAAGCCAACTCGCGAACGACCCGGAGATGACGGAGCTTGTGCAGCTGTTCCTGTCGGAGTTGCCGCAGCGGATCGACGCGGTGAGCCGCGCGTGGGAGGAGCGTGAGCTGGCGACGCTGAAGCGGCTGGCGCACCAGCTCAAGGGCTCGTGCGCGGGCTACGGGTACCCCTCGATCGGCGCGGCGGCGGCGAGCGTGGAGACGGACCTGACGGGGGACGCGCCGCTGGAAAAGGTCGCGAAGGACGTGGACGAGCTGCTGGCGCTGTGCCGGCGGGCGATGTCGCCCGGAGACCGCACGGCGTGACCGACTTCCCCCCCATCTCGCGAACCGAAGAGCAGCGTCCGACGGTGCTGATCGTGGACGACAGCCAGGACGTGCACCGTCTGCTGCGGCTGAACCTCAAGAACGAGGAGCTGGAGTTCATCAGCGCCTACGACGGCGAAGAGGGGCTCGCGGCGGCGCAGAAGCACATTCCATCGCTCATCATCCTGGACCTGGACATGCCGGGGCTCGACGGGGTGTCTGTGCTGAAGCAGCTGAAGGAATGCGCCGCGACGCAGCAGATCCCCGTGATCGTGCTCTCCGGGCAGCAGAACCCCGCGGACAAGGTGGCGACGTTCGACCTGGGGGCGATCGACTTCGTGACCAAGCCCTTCGAGATGACGGAGCTTCGCGTGCGCGTGCGCTCGGCGCTGCGGATGCAGCAGCTCGTGCAGATGCTCGCGCAGCGGGCGCAGATCGACGGACTGACGGGCCTGTGGAACCGGACCTTCTTCGACCGCCGCTGGTCGGAGGAGCACGCCCGCTGCATGCGCCACGGGCACCCGATGTCCGTCGCGCTGCTGGACCTGGATCACTTCAAGTCGGTGAACGACAACTACGGCCACCCCGTCGGCGACATGGTGCTGCAGACGATCGCGAAGATCCTGCAGCGCGAGTCGCGCCAGAGCGACCTGGCGTGCCGGTACGGCGGCGAGGAGTTCGCGCTGCTGATGCCCGACACACGGACGGAGGACGCGGTGGCGGTGTGCGACCGCATCCGCAAGGCCGTGGAGCAGGCGCGTTGGGCGCGTGAGCCCGACCTGCGGGTCACGGTGTCAATTGGTGTGGCGGGGTGCAGCGCGCCGTGCCCGGTCTCGGCGGAACAGTGGGTGGAGGAGGCGGACCGCAACCTCTACGCCGCGAAGCGGACGGGGCGGAACACGATCATCGCCGCGGACCTGACGCTGCCCGCGCCGCGGATCACGCGCATCGCGAGCTAAAAAGGCAGGATGATGCCTGCGTAAAGCATGAGGCCGTCGCGGCCGGGGTTGTCGTTGTTGCCGCCGATGCGCGCGTTGCTGACGTGCGCCCAGCGCAGGCCGACTTCCACACGCGCCCCCTGGTCGCCGATGGCCCGGGTGACGCCGCCGCCGAAACGCGGCGTGAAGTTGAAGCTGGTGCCCTCGTCAGAGCCTGAGCGGTTCACCGGGTCGGTGCTGAAGAGCAGGCCGATGCCGCCATCCACGTACAGCGTCCACGGCCCCTCGTTGTACCAGTGATAGCGAAGGACGAAGGACGTGTTGAAGCCCGTGGCGTCCTTTCCCTCCTGGTCGAAGTTCCAGACGCCCAGTTCGCCGATGACCGAGATGTCCTTGGCGATGAAGTACTCGTAGCGACCATAGAGGTTGGTGTCGAGGTTATCGCCGCCGGTGGCCCCGCCGAACCCGATGCCGATCCAGCTCGTTCCGGCAGCGCCGAACTCCACGCCTCCGGAGCGTGGATCGAGCGTTGTTTCGACGGGCGCGGGCTCCGCCGCGGGCTGCGGCTCCGGCTGGTGCAGAGCCACGGGCTCGAAGGCGACCGAAAGCTCGTTGGCCGCGAACGCGGGCGCGGCGCACGCGCCGGCGAGAGTCAGCATGAACAGGGCGTTCCGCATGAGGCGTAGACTATACATCGGAGGTCGGCGTGGAGGGCTCGTCGGACAGCACACGAATGGAACGGATCGAAGAAGCCCAGATGTTCGCGGAGCGGCGCATGGACCTGCTCAGCGAGCAGATGGCGGCGCTTGAGCAGAATCTGCGCGATCTGAAGGAGCGCCTCCGCCGGATCGAGGAAAACGTGGGGCGGCTGGGCGAAGCGCTGGAGGGGCGGGAACCTCCCCTGGACGAGCTTCTGTAGCCCTTACAGCAGCGACTCTCCGGTCATTTCCTCGGGCTTTTCCAGGCCCATCATCGCCAGCCCGGTGGGCACGATGTCCCCCAGGCGGCCTCCTTCCCGCAGCTTGCGGCCCTTGAACGCCTCCCCCACCACGTACAGCGGCACGTCGTAGGTGGTGTGCGAGGTGTGGGGACAGTTGTTCTGGGGATCCCACATCTGCTCGGCGTTGCCGTGGTCGGCGGTGACGATCAGGCCGCCGCGGCGGGCGAGCGTGGCCTCCACGATGCGGCCCACGCAGGCGTCCACGGCCTCGCACGCGGCGATCGCGGCGGTGAGGCTGCCGGTGTGCCCCACCATGTCGGCGTTGGCGAAGTTGACGACGATCACGTCTTCACAATCGGGCGCGGCGAGCCGGTCAAGCACGGCCTGGCACACGGCGGGGGCGGACATCTCCGGCTGCAGGTCGTAGGTTGCGACCTTGGGTGACTGCAGAATGCGGCGGTTCTCGCCGGGGAAGGGCTCATCGCGGTAGTCGTTGAAGAAGAAGGTGACGTGGGGGTACTTCTCCGTCTCGGCGCAGCGGAACTGCCGCAGGCCGAGGTTGGACCAGTGCTGGCCCGCGATGTTGATGAGCTTGGGGGGCTTGGGGAAGGCGACGCGGACGTAGGGGTTCAGAGCCGCCTCGTACGCGGCCATCGTGACGAAGTGCAGGTCGAGCTTGGGGCCGCGGTCGAAGCCCTTGTGGCCGGTATCGGGCGAGGGCGCGACATGCCCCTCGAACTGCGGGAGCACGAAGGCGCGGACCAGCTCGCGGGGGCGGTCGCCGCGGTAGTTGTAATAGACGACTGAGTCCCCGTCGCGGATGCGGCGAGAGAGGGCGTCGCTCTCATCGCGCCCGATCATCGTCGGCGGGATGAACTCGTCGCCCTTCTGCGATTCGGTGCGGGGGTTGTCGTAGTAGGCCTGCACCGCCTCCGTGGCCGAAGCGCGGATGGCCACGCCGTTTTCCTGCCAGCGGTAGCCGGTGAGCGCGGCGTACGCCTTCTGCACACGCTCCCAGCGGTTGTCGCGGTCCATCGCGTAGTAACGGCCGATGACCGAGACGACCTCGCCGACGCCCAGCTCGCGGCAGCGGGCCTCGACCTCGCGCAGGAACTCCAGCCCCTGGAAGGGGCCGGTGTCGCGCCCGTCCATGTACATGTGCAGGTAGACGCGCGGGGCCTGGCGCACGCGGCAGAGCTCCAGCACCGCGTAGAGGTGCCGGAGCAGGCCGTGGACGCCCGCGTCGCTGCAGATGCCCATGAGGTGCACCGCGGCGTTCCGGGCCTTGGCCGATTCGATCGCCTCGACGAGCACCTGGTTGTCGCTCAACCCGCGCCGGCAGGCCTTCGTGATGACCAGCGACTCCTGATCCACGATGCGGCCCGCGCCGATGTTCTGGTGGCCAACCTCGGAGTTGCCCATCTGGCCCGCCTCAAGGCCGACATCCTCGCCGCTGGTGTGGATCAGTGTCCATGGCCAGTCGCGCCGAAGGGCGTCGTCCACCGGCGTGCGCGCGAGCTTGACGGCGTTGAAGGAATCGTGCTCTGGGTTGGGGTTCTCCCCCCACCCGTCGCGGATCACAAGGACGAAGGGCGTGTTCTCGGGCATCGGGCCAGCGTACGAGCCCTCAAGGCTGGTTTGTACGCGGGGGGCAGGTTTGAAAAAGGGTTGACGGACACGGGCTACTTGCTAGTGTTTACTAGCGGATGGTTAGTGTCTACAAACCTTGCAGGCAGGAAGGAGCAGCGATGGTCCGTTCACGAATCCTGCGTGCCGCGCTGCTCGGCGCGGCGGGCATCGCGATGCTGGTGCTTTCCGGATGCTCCGTGCATGGCCCGCACTTCGGGTTTCATGCGCACGGACACCATCACCACGGCGGCCACCGCGGACACTGCCGTTGAAAGCGGCGAGCGACGATCACTCCTTGGTCAGCTCGTCGTACACGCCCAGCAAGGCCATGCTGGCCCGCTCGGGGTTGGCGTAGCCGGGGAAGGAGAGGCGAAGGTCGGCGACCTCTCGTCGCGGCTTGCCCGCCTTGACCGCCTTTTCGACCGCCTCGCAGACGCGCTCGAAGTACTCGATTTGCCCCTTGAGGCCCTCGACGCCGCAGAGCTCGCCGTGGCCGGGAATGACGCGGGTCTTGCTGTCGCACAGGTTGAGCGCCTGGCGGAGCGACTCGATCCAGCCGCTGACACGCCCGCCGCCGTCGGGGTCCACGTAGGGGTGGACCTTGTGGAAGAGCAGGTCGCCCGCGATGAGCACGTTCTGCTCGGGGATGAAGATGACCACGTCGTTGTCTGTGTGGCCGGGGCCGAAGTGGCGCAGCTCCAGCTTGACGCCCGCATCGATGGTGTGGGTCGCGCCGATCGTCTCGGTGGGCGTGAAGTCCGCGGCTTTGAGCCTGGTCACGTCCTTGTAGAGCTTCTGCCAGTCCGCCTTCGCGGCGTCGATCTCCGGCCCCTTCTTACCCTGGAAGGCGCCGACGGCCTCCTTGATCTGCGAGATGTACCGACTCACGTTGCCCTGGATGCGCCTGGAGCAGTTCTCATGGGCGATGACGCGGCGGTCGCCGGTGAAGGCGTGGTTGCCTCCGGTGTGGTCGGCGTGGTGGTGCGTGTTGATGACCACCAGCTTTTCTTTTGCCGCCCCGGCCATCTCTTCCGCGATGCGGCGGATCGTGAGGCCGAAGGGAGAGTTCTTGGTGTCGATGAGGTACGCCGCGTCCTTGCTGGTGATGAGGGTCGAGTTGCCGCCGAAGCCGAAGGCGACGCGCACAGGCTCGGCGACGTTCTTCCACGTAAAGACGGGATCATCGGCCGCCGCGTAAACAGGAAGCGCCGCCACGGCGACCGCCGCTCCGGCCGCCGCCACAAACTCGCGTCGTGTCATTTCGGGCTCCTTACTTGGCGTCCTTCTTGCCGTTGAGCTCATCCCACACGCCGGCCATGATGAGGCCCGCGGCGGGCTTGAGGCCATATTCCGCGTATGCGGGCAGGCGGAGCTTCTCCACCTCCTCGCGCGAGCGGCCTTCCTTCACGGCCTTGCCGACCGCCTCGCGGACATCCTCGATGTAGCGGATCTGCTTCTTGACGCCGTCGATGTTGGTGATGGGGCCGTGGCCGGGGACAACGACGGTGTCGGCGTCGCAGAGGCTGACGACGCGGGAAAGGGCGTTGATCCAGCCCTTGCTGTCGGCCCCGGCGGTGCTGTCGTAGTACGGGTGGGAGCCGTTGAAGACCAGGTCGCCGGTGACGAGCACGTTGTCTTCGGGGAAGAAGAAGAACAGGTCGTTGTCGGTGTGGCCGGGACCGGCATGGTGGACCTCGACGCGCCGACCGGCGAAGTCCTTGACGTTCTCCGGGATGGCCTCGGGGATGAAGGTCTCGGGCTTGCGCTCGGCGAGGGTGTCGCGGAAGCGTTTGGCCTCTACAGCGGCCTCTCGTGCGCCCTCAACGCCGGCCTGCTCCAGCGCGGAGATCTTCTGATCGAGCTGCGCGGTGTACTGGGCGATGGAGGCGCTGATGCGCTCGCGGCACTTGGGATGCGCCCACATCACCACCCCGCCCTGGGAAGCGGCGGAGTTGCCGCCCGCGTGATCGAAGTGGTGGTGCGTGTTGACGACGCGGTGCAGGCCCTCGCAGCGGAACATGGCCTCGCGAACCAGGGCGGGGCCGAGGACGGCCTGCTTGGTGTCGATGAGCACGGCTCGCCCGCCGCGGCCACGGCCTTTCTCGACAACCAGCGTGGCGTTGCCGCCCACGAGGGTCATGTCGTCGCCGGTGCGCCCCAGGGCGACGTGGAAGCCGGGGCGGACCTCCTTCCAGTCGTAGAACTCGGCGGGACGAGGCGGGGCTTTTTCCTGGGCTCGCAGGAAGGCAGGGAACGCGGCGGCACCGGCGAACGCGGCGGCGGAGAGGACGAACTCACGCCGGGAGACGGGTACAAGCGTGCGTGGCATGGGCAACCTCCTGAGGTCCCTCATTATGGAGGCCCTACCCGGGCGTCCGCCAGCATAAAACAGGGGGGCCGGAGAGTTCAGCAAAGAAGGGGGTCCGGCCTATACTTGGCCCCGACAAAGACCGCCCGGCAGGGCCCCAAGTACAAACCATTTTCATTGACAGGAACTGCGATCCATGCGAGCGACCGACCTTCGGCCCGGCCTGGGCGTCAAGTTTGACGGCAAGCTGTACGTGATCACGAGCTTCGAGCACCGCACGCCGGGCAACCTGCGTGCGTTCATCCAGATCAAGATCAAGGACGTGGTCGCGGGCAAGACGATCGAGAAGCGGCTGTCCTCCTCCGATGACGTGGAGGTCATCGACCTGGACCGCCGCCCGATGGAGTACCTCTACTCCGACAACACCGGCGCGACGTTCATGGACCCCGAGACCTTCGATCAGGTCGTGATCCCGCCTGACGTGCTGGGCGATGCGCTGATGTTCCTGCGGCCCAACACCCAGGCGACGGTGCTCTTCTACGGCGAGAACGCCGTGACGCTGGAGCTGCCCCCGAGCGTGGAGCTGACGGTGAAGGACTGCCCGCCCGAAGTGAAGGGCGCGACCGTCACCAACCAGACCAAGGACGCGGTCATGGAAACGGGGCTGGTGGTCCGCGTCCCAGCCTTCATCAAGCCGGGCGAGACGCTGAAGGTGAGCACCGCGGATCGGTCCTATCTCAGCCGCGCCTGAACGGCCTGACAACGAAACTTTCCCAACACACCGGCGCTTCCCGCGCCGGTGTTTCTTTTTGCATTACCGACCACTCCCCCACTACGCTCCCTCCGTGCTCATCCTCATCGGGCTGCGCGGCTCGGGCAAGACAACTCTCGGCAGGCTCGTGGGCGAAGCCACAGGACGCCCATTCACTGACCTAGATGATCTGACCGCAGCGAGGCTGGGCTTCGCGGACGCTTCCGCGGCGCTGCGTACGCACGGGATCGAGGCGTTCCGAGCGGCGGAGCTGGAAGCCCTGCGCGAGTTTCTCGCAAGCCCCGTGCGGGATCACATCCTCTCCCTGGGCGGAGGCACGCCCACGATCCCCGAAGTCCCTGAACTGCTCAAGCCGTACACGGTCGTGTACCTGCGTGCCCAACCTGACGCGCTCCAGCAACGGCTGCGCGAGGAGCCGTGCCAGCGTCCCTCGCTGCTGGGCTGCGACCCGATTTCGGAAGTGCCCGCGATCTTCGCGCAGCGCGATCCGCTCTACCGGGCCATCGCCACGCACACCATCGATTGTGACAACCAGCCGCGGGATGCGGTGGTGCGCATGCTCGCCGCGCTGCTTGGGGCGTGACCTACGCCCTCACGCTCCAGCCGTAGACCACCCACTCGACCAGCAGCAGGCCGCAGGCGATAAGGACAAACCACCACCAGACCTCCGCCGGGGCCGCCACGCCGCGGACGCCTTCGACGGGCCTGCCGGCCACTTCCAGGCTTTCCGGGGTCGCCAGCGCACTTTCGACGTCATCGACAAGGTTCACGGCGATGGCCTGATCGAGCGCCGCGGCTCCTTCCACGACGTACACACCCGCCCGGTGCAGCAGGCCGGCGCTCAGCGTGCCGCCGCCCGCGCCGCTCTCGCGCAGCACGGTGTTCACCGGCCCACGCAGCGCGACGCGCCCGGGCACGCCCGGCCGCACGCGGACCTCCGCGGCTTCGCTCGTCTTGAAGGCGCGGCCTGCCGCGGAATCGGCCCGCAGAGTGAGATAGTCCACGGCATCGGCGAGAAAGATGGCAAAGCCCGCCTGCAGTGGCCAGTTGGAGGCGGCAAGCTCGAAGCCGACGACAAGGTGCCGAGCCCCGCCGCTTTCGGGCGGCCCTTCCTGAACAAGCACGATCAGCGGGCCGTCCCCGCCGCGGGCAAGCTCGGTGATGGTGTTTTCGGAAGACGTTTCGGTGCGCAGGACCATCGTGCGCGCAATCTGCACCGCGTCGAGCGCGACATTGCGCAGAACAGGGTGCGTCCGCTGCCAAAAGAGCACGCCGGTGGCTTCGCCCTCGAAAGGGTCCAGGCCCGCGATCTCAGGAATCGCGCCGAAGCTGATGGAGGGAAGGCTGGGCAGGCGGGCAGGTGCCACGCGGTCAAAGACGACAAGGTCGTACTCGGAGAGCCCGCCTTCGGTCGCCAGCTGCTCATACTCGGCAGCGCTCACGCGCCGCAGGGCACGGGCGCGAAGCTCCGCGAGCACGTCCTCTAGAATCCACGTCGCCGCGGCAAGCGAGCCGTCGGCGCTGTCCGGAACGACCAGCAGAATGGCGGGGCGTTCGGCGGGGGGAAGCACGAGGCCCGCGCTGTTGTCGCTCGCGAGCGCATCCTCTCGGCCGATCTGCACCAGCACGACCCCGCCGGAGCGGTTGCGCAGCTCAAAGATGGTGCTCGCGCGGCCGGGGGCTTCGGCGCTCGCCGCGACGACCTCCAGCGCTCGCCGCTGCTCCACCACCCCATTCACCGAGAGCGTCAGGGGCGCGGCGACCGAGCGAGGGCTGTTGTTCAGGACATCCACGAAGACGCGCACCACGGCCGGGTCCGCGGCGTCTCGCCGCGCGGAGAAACCCACGATGCCGAGGTTCTCCGCCATCCCCCCCACGCTCTCGAACCGCAGGCGCGGCGCGGAGGCGGGCAACCTGCCATGATCGCGGAATGAACCATCGCTGAGCAGCACCGCCGTGGGAGGCTCTTCGGTTTCTTCGTCGCTCACGCCCGCGGCGATAGCGTCGGCGAGCTTCAACGCTTCGCCCAGGTTGCCGGGCTGGTCGGTCTGCTCGATGCTCTGAAGCGCATCGACGATGACGGCGCGGGAACTGGTGAACCCCGTCACCGCGCGGGCCTCCGCTGCAAATGCGATAAGGCATACTTCCCGCCGCCCACCCCCACGGCGAAGCTGGTCCACCAGCTCCAAGGCTCGCTCGCGGGCGCGGTCGAGGCGCGTCGGTCCGCCGGGATTGTCAACGGCGGCCATGGATGCGGAAGTGTCGATCAGCAGCAGGACTCGCTCCGCCGCGGGGGCGCCCTCGATCACCGTGGGGCGTGCGAGCGCGGCGGCGAAGCACCCGGCGATCAGCAGGTGCAGAAGCAGAAGCCAGCTCGGCCGCAACATGCGGAGAGGGACGTTGGCCTGCACGTCTTCGGTGGCGCGGGGCCAGAAGAGGATGGTGCTGACGCGCACGGGCCTGCGCCGCAGCTTGAGCAGGTACAGCACCAGCAGCACCGGAACGGTGATGCCGGCGGCCACCAGACCGGCTGCGGGGTCAAGGAACGTCACGCCAGAGCGTAGTAGGAGCGGCGGCCTGAGAGGAGTTGGCCCGAGCCAGGCGCGCGGGCAGCGCCCCTTCGAGCTCCAACAGCCGGCGCTTGCGTTCGAGTCCTCCGGCGTAGCCGTGGAGCCCGCCGTCGGCGTTGATCACGCGATGGCAGGGAATGACGATGGCGATGCGGTTGCGGCCGTTGGCGAGGCCCACGGCACGGGCCCCGCCCGGATTGCCGAGCTGCTCCGCCACGCTTCCGTAGGAGCGCGTCGTGCCATAGGGAATCGTCCGCAGCACGCCCCAGACCTTGCGCTCCCACACCGTGCCGGGCGTGACGAGCGGAACGGAGAACTCGCGCAGAACGCCGGCGAAGTAGGCTTCCAGCTCCTGTCCGAGCTGGGTGAGGTGTGGAGGCGGGTCCGCGCCCTCGATTACGTCGCGCCGCATCGCGAGGCTGAGGGTGCGCAGCTCCGCGGGCAGTTCGGGGCGATCGTGGAACTCCAGAAGGCAGACGCCCTCTTCGACCGCCGCTGCGACCATTTCCCCAAGCGGGGTGCTGAAGCGAGTCACGGCGATGGGAGCTGGGCCGCTCATGCCGGTATGCTCGCATCCCTGCGTGCCGGGATCAAGCCGCTCCACACCCCACCCTCTTCTGACCGGCCTGGTCGTGCTGGCGGGACTATTCCTGCGCCTGCCGGGGATGTTCGAGAGCCTGTGGTTCGATGAAGTCTTCCGCACGCGGGTGATGCTGAGCGGCAAAACAGTGCGTGAGCTGCTGCTCTACGACGTTCACAATCCCCTTTACAACGGCTTCATGTTCCTCTGGGTCCGAGTGTTCGGAGACTCGGAGGTGAGCATCCGCACGCCCTCGCTGCTGGCTGGGTTCGCTCTCATCGCGATGCTCTATCGCTGGGCAAAGGTGCGGTTCTCGCCATGGGTGGCGTGGTTCGCGGCGGCGTGGCTGCTGCTCTCGCCCGTGCCCGTGTGGTACTCGACAGAGGCCAAGAACACCATCTTCACGGCACTCTTCGCGGTCCTCACGCTGGTGACGCACGACAGGCTGCTCCGAGAGCCGGAGAGCCCGAGGGTGGTCGCGCGTGCCGCGGCAACTGCCGTGCTCGCGCTGCTCTGCGACTTCCAGCTTCTGCTCGCGATCCTGCCGTGCTGGCTGGTCTTATTGCTGGAGACGCGGCGCACGCCGGGGCTGGGCAGGGCGCTGGCGGTGACGGTGGGCGTTTCCGGCGCGATCACCATGCCGTGGGTGCTGTTCAAGGCTCTGCACATCTCGCGCCTGCATCGGAACTACCTGGGGCTGTTCCACCTCAAGCACCTGCTGTGGCTGCTGTGCATGTGGCTGCCGCTGGGGAGCGTGGCGGGCGCACCGGGGCCGAACATGTGGCCGCTGTACGTCGCCCTTCCCGCGTTGATTGTGCTGCCGTTGCTGGCGTTGGGAGTGCGCGAGGCGGGAAGCACGCCACAGGGGCGGCTGGTGCGCGCGGGGCTGCTGCTGCCGATCGCGTTTTATCTGGCGGCGTCGTTCCTTTTGCACGCCGCGGGCGACAGCACGCGCATTTACCAGGACCGCAACCTGACGGTGATCGTGCCTCTGTTCCCTCTGGTGCTTGGGCTGGGGATCGAATCCCTTTCGCGCGCGGGCGTGCGGCGCGTGCTGGCGGCAGCTTTGCTTGGCTCCGCCGCGATCGCTTCGGGGCTCATCGCCACGGTCAAAGCGGATGCCTGGACGGTGATGGCACCCAACCCGGACTGGCGCGGCGCGGCCCGTGCCCTTGGCCCCGAGCCGATGATCTCGACCTGCCCCCTGCTGCCGCTGCGCTACTACGCCCCCGAAGCGACGCTGGTGGAGCTGCCCGAGGGTGCCGATCCGCTGGAATCGCTGGAACAGCACCTCAGCACAAACCCCACCCCCGCCTTCACCTTTATCCACAACCCCAACTGGAACCCGCTCCCCGAGCGGGCAAGGGCGGAAATGGACGCACGCTACCCCCTCATGGAACGGAGGGAGTTTCGCAGCCTGACGGTGGAAAAACGCAGAACCGGGAAGCCCGCACCTACACTCCCGCCATGACGACTGCCGCCGCACCTGCTTCTGCTCAATCGTCCCCGAAGACCGAATCCTCCCCTTACGCCGCCCTCTGCAAGCACCTGTACGAAACAGCGACGCTCTCGGCGGTGAACCAGCTCCTCAACTGGGATCAGGAGACGTACATGCCGCCCGCGGCGGCGGCGAATCGCGCCGAGCAGCAGGCGATGCTCGCGGCGCTGGTGCATGAGCGCAAGACCTCGCCGCGCCTGGGCGAACTGCTCGCCGCGTGCGAGGCGGACCCATCGCTGACGCGGGCGGGCTCGGAGACCGCGGCCAACCTGCGGGAAGTGCGCCGGGACTACGACCTTGCGACCCGCCTTCCTGCGGATCTGGTCGCGGAGCTGGCCCGCACGGGCAGCCAGGCCCAGGAGGCGTGGAAGCACGCGCGGGAGAAGTCGGACTTCAGCGCCTTCGCCCCGTGGCTTGAGAAGATGATGGCCCTGACCCGCCGCAAGGCCGAGTGCTACCGCGGCTCGGGCAAGGGTGAGCTCTACGACTACCTGCTGGACGAGTACGAGCCCGGCATGACCGCGGCGGAGATCGAAAAGATTTTCACGCCCCTGCGGGCGCAGCTCACGGAGCTGATCGGGCGCGTGCGCGAGTCCAAGGTCAAGATCCCCACCAAGGTGCTGAACATCCGCTGCGACCCGGACGATCAGCACGCCTTCGGCCAGCTAGTGCTGAAGCACATGGGCTTCGACCTGCAGGCCGGGCGGCTGGATGTTACGACCCATCCCTTCTGCTCCGGCTTTGCGCCGGGCGACACGCGCCTGACGACGCGCTACCGCGACGAGAAGTTCACCGACGCCCTGTACGGCACGATGCACGAGGCGGGGCACGGGCTGTATGAGCAGGGGCTGCCCAAGCTCGCGAGCAACAAGTACGGCCCGCTCTTCGGCCAGCCGCTGGCGGAGTCCATCAGCCTGGGCATCCACGAGAGCCAGTCGAGGATGTGGGAAAACTTCGTGGGCCGCAGCCGCGCCTTCTGGAAGTGGGCGCACCCGAAGATCGTCAAGCACCTGAACAAGAAGTTCAAGGACTACACGCCCAAGGAGCTGTTCCTGGCCACCAACACCACGCAGCCGAGCCTCATCCGCGTGGAGGCCGACGAGGGGACGTACAACCTGCACGTCATGGTGCGCTTCGAGATCGAGCGGGCGCTGATCTCCGGAGACCTGAAGGTGAAGGACGTGCCCGCGGAGTGGACCCGGCGGTACAAGGATTACCTTGGCATCGACGTGCCCGACGACCGTCGCGGCTGCCTGCAGGACGTTCACTGGTCCTTTGGGCTGATCGGCTACTTCCCGACGTACACGCTGGGCAACCTCTACGCGGCGCAGTTCTGGGAGACGATCGAGGAGGCGATTCCCGACCTGCACAAGCAGATCGCCAAGGGCCAGTTCCTCGAGCTGAAGGAATGGCTCAACACCAACATCCACCGGCACGGGCGGCGGTATCTGGCCTCGGAGCTGTGCAAGAAGGTCACGGGCAAAGAACTCTCCGCCGAGCCGCTCCTGCGCCACCTGACGAGCAAGGCGGAGGCGGTGTACGGCATTTGACCCCGCGCCGCACCCGCTCCGCGGGCGGGTATCCTCCGGGGCTATGAAGATCCGCACCCGGCGTCCCTCCCCGCGTTCCTCCACCGTCGTCGATTCCATCCCGCCCGCGGAATACCGCGCGCGGCGGGAGCGTGTGCTGAAGGCACTGGGCAAGAGTGTGGGCCTGGTGCTGGCGGGCGATGGCGCGCCGCCGCTCATGGGCTTCTGGCAGCCCTCCCCCCACTTCTACTACCTCACCGGCATCCACGATGAAGCCGGCGCGGCTGTGCTCTTCGACCCCGCGCACGAAGACCCCAAGAAGCGGTGCATCCTCTTCCTGCGGCCTCTGAACCCGGAGCTGGAGGCGTGGGACGGCTATCGCGACGAGATTTCCCAGGCGCTCAAGGACAAGACCGGCTTCGACACCGTGATGCGCACGCCCGCCCTGCCGCGGATGCTGACCGCGGCGGCACGCCAGCGCAAGAGCCTGGCCTGCCTGCACCCCTTCTCGGTGTATGACGCGCCGGTCTCGCCGGACCTTGCGATCTTCCGCAAGGTGGCGGAGCGCGTCCCCGGCGTCTCCATCACCGATCAGACGGACCTGCTCAACAGCATGCGCGGGATCAAGAGCGCGGCGGAAGTCGCGCTCATCGAGCGGGCGCTGAAGGCGACCGCCGCGGGATATGAAGCGATTCAGCGGATGCTCCGGCCCGGCGTAAACGAGCGGGACGTGCAGCGTGCCGCGGAGACCGCGTTCATCGAGGCGGGCGGAACGGGCCCGGCGTACAACAGCATCGTCGGCAGCGGCAAGAACGCGACGGTGCTGCATTACATGGCGAACAACGGCCCCTGCCGCGCCGGCGAGCTCATCGTGATCGACGCGGGCGCCGCGTTCGGCGGCTACGCATCCGACATCACGCGCACGTACCCCGTCAGCGGCCGGTTCACCGCGGAGCAGCGAGAGATGTATGAACTGGTCCTCGAAGCCCAGCAGGCGGCGATCGACGCGGTGCGGCCGGGTCGCTTCATGCACGAGGTGGACGCCGCGGCACGCCGCGTGTTCGAGAAGGCTGGCGTCGCGGACCGCTTCATCCACGGCATCGGGCATCACCTGGGCCTGGAAGTCCACGACGCCACACCCGACGGCCCCCTGAAGCCCGGCATGGTCGTCACCATCGAGCCGGGGCTCTACTTCCCGAACAAGAACCTGGGCATCCGCGTCGAGGACGACATCCTGGTGACCGAGCGCGGCGGCAAGAACCTCAGCAGCCACATCCCCAAGCTCGTGAAGGACGTTGAGCGGCGGTAACGCGCACACCTCTACTTCCGCACCACTACGTCGAGGTTTCCTTCCTTGCGATCCACCTGCACCTGCACCCCGCCGCGGACGCGGCGCAGGCGGATGTCCGCGACGTGCGGGCCGAGCCGGAGGTTGCGGAGGTACACGTCCTCGACGTTCCGCGGCAGCATGGGGCGATCAAACCGCGCATGGCCGTTGATGGCGTCCACCTCCAGCCCCAGGCAGGCGTCCAGCAGCATGAAGGCCGAGCCCGCGGCCCAGGCCTGCGGACTGCACGCGACGGGATAGGGCGTCGGGCCTCGCCCCCGCTGACGCTCAAAGCCGCAGCAGACTTCGGGCAGGCGGTGAAACGCGATCATCGACGCGGCTTCGAGCCATGAGGTGAACAGCTCCAGGGCTGCCTCGCGAAACTCGTACCGCGCGAATCCGGCGCCGATCATCGCGTTGTCGTGCGGCCAGACCGACCCGTTGTGATACGACATGGGGTTGTAGCGAGCCTCGCCGCGGCCGATCGTCCGCACTCCCCAGCCCGTGAACATCTCTTCGCTGGTGAGTTGATCCCGCACCCGCGCCGCACGCGCCGGGTCAGCGATCGGCGCGAACAGGCAATGCCCCGCGTTGGAAGACCGCACGCGGCAGGGCCGCTTTGCCCCGTCCAGCGCCATGGCATACGTCCCCAAGTCTTCGAGCCAGAAGGCCTGCTCGAACTGGACTCGCAGCGCATCGGCCTGCCGCAGCAGCGACGCGGCGCGGGTGTAGTCGCCCAGCGTTCGGGCGAGCATCGCCGCGGAACGCCGCGCTTCGTAGACGTACGCCTGCACCTCGCAGAGCGCAATCGGCGCGGAGGGCAAGGAACCGTCCTGGTGAAAAATGGCGTCGTGGGAGTCCTTCCAGCCCTGATTAGTCAACCCCTCGCGGGAGCGCTGCGCGTATTCGACGAACCCGTCTCGGTCGGCGTCGCCGTCGCGGTCGATCCACGCCAGCGCCCGCTCGATATTCGGCCAGATGGTTTCGATCAGGGGCCGGTCGCCCGTGCGCACGTAGTACGCCCCCGCGAGCATGACAAAGAGCGGCGTGGCGTCCACGCTTCCGTAGTACTGCGCGAAGGGAACCTCGCCCGTGTTCGCTGATTCGTTCGTGCGGCGCTCGTGCATGATCTTGCCCGGCTCGGCGTCGCGCGCGGGGTCGTAAACCTCGGCCTGGTTTGCCGCCAGATACCGCAGCACGCCCGCCGCGATCTCCGGGTGCAGCGTCAGCATCTGCATCGCGGTGATGATCCCGTCTCGCCCGAAGGGAGTGGCGTACCACGGCACACCCGCGAAGGGATACACCCCGTGCTCGGTCACGGTCAGAAGCATGTGGATGTCGTTGAGCGAGCGCTGCAGCCAGGCGTCCATGTGCTCGTCACCGCTTCTCGCATCCGCCATCCCGATGAAGCGGTCGGCCTCGGCGTGCACCGCCTCGCTGGCTTCTCGGAAGGGCGGCAGCCGTCCACCGCTCGGCCGGCACATCACCCCCGCCTCCCACCGGCGATGGGCCCGCGGCTCGATCATCGCCTCCAGCGTCATGCTCGACGCGGCCAGCGACCGCGGCGGCGGATCGCAGCAGATGTACGCCTGGCGTGCGATCCCATCCAGCCCCATATACGAGAGCGTCACGCCGGAAGCGGTGAAGCCCGGCTCTCCTTGCTGTCCGCTGCGCGGGCGCGATGTGCCGCGGATCTCGAAGATGTCGGCCCAGTCCGCGGCGAAGAGCAGGGTCGCCTCGATGCGCACGGGGGCGAGGGAGTAGTTGGCGATGGTGAGCAGCTCGAGCATGGCGTCGCCCTGGAGCAGGCGTTCGCGCCGGATGTGGAGCGCGCCGCGCTCGAGCATGACTTCGCCACGATCCACGAGGTCGGGATTGGTGAGGTCGATGGTGAGGGTCGTGTTGTCGCGCGAAACACCCGATCCGAGCAGCAGCGGCCTGGCGCCGTTGATGCGCAGCTCGAAGTAAGAGAGGTGGCGCGTGCCCGCGTGAAGAAGACCGTGGCTCTTGTGCAGCCTGGAGTTGATGTCGCCGAGCGGTCCGCAGATCGCGAAGGTGTCGCCCTCCTTGAGCACAAGGGCGGGCTCGCTGCTGAGTCTGCTGCCCAGCACATAAAAGCGGTCGCCGACGAAGATCACCTCCTCCATGCGAAGCTCCTGTCCCACGCAGCGGTGCGCTCCTGCGGAATCCGCGGCATGAAGCGTCGATAGACGTTCAGGTAATCCTCGGCCATGCGGCGGGCGGAGAACCGCTGTTCGAACCGTTCACGACATCGGCGACGGTCAAAGGTGCGCAGCCGCCCCACCGCTTCCACAGCCTGCTCCACCGAATCCACGATGAACCCCGTCAGGCCGTGCTCGACCACCTCGGGCACCGAGCCACGGGGAAACGCGATCACCGGCGTTCCGCACGCCATCGCCTCGATCATCACCAGGCCGAAGGGCTCCGGCCAATCGATGGGAAAGAGCAGCGCCGCGGCGTTGCTGAAAAGATCGTTCTTCTCATGGTCACCGATCTCTCCAATGAAGCGGATGCCGGGTGACCCGAGCAGCGGCTTGATGACATGCTCGAAGTAATCACGATCGAGCTTGTCCACCTTCGCGGCGATGACCAGCTCGATGCCCGCGGTCTGGGCGATGCGGATCGCCAGGTCGAGGCGTTTTTCCGGCGAGATGCGCCCGCAGAACGCCAGGTACCGGCCGGGCCCGGCATGAAAGCGGTAGAGATGCTCGGGGATGCCGTGGTAGACGGTGCCCGCCCAGTTGGCCCAGTCGAGCGGGCGGCGCTGCGCGTTGGAAATGGAAATGAGGGGCACGTCCGCGTATTCGCGGAAGAGCGGGGGCAGGTCGGGCAGGTCCAGCCGCCCGTGCATGGTGAAGATGCTGGGTACGGGAAGCCGGCGTGCGAAGGTGAAGCCCGCCCAGTCGGCGTGAAAGTGAACGATGTCGAACTCGCGCGCCATCCGCGACAGCCGCTCGTACATCAGCAGGTGCGGCACGGCAGGGTCAGAAAAAATGGGGTGCAGCCGCAGGGCCTTGGGCGAGCCGGGAACGAGCCGGGCGGAGGTATGAGAATCGCCGCTGGCAAAAAGCGTAACTTCGTGGCCCAATGCCGCGAGTTCTTCGGTGAGGTAGGACACCACCCGCTCGGTGCCGCCGTAATAGGCTGGCGGAACGCTTTCAAACAAGGGGGACACCTGGGCGATGCGCATGAGCTCCTCCGCTTGGGTCCGATAGCGTGGCGGCAGCCCGTGGAGCAGGGGCGGCCCGCGCGATGAACCCGGATTCGTCCGCCCTTCACCCTTCCGAGGGGGCGGGCAGACCGGCTTGAGGCTGATACCCTCCGGGGGCAATGGCCGACCTGAGCGTGACCGTCGATGGGCTGAAGCTGCCGAACCCCTTCGTCATCGCGAGCGGGCCGCCGGGAACGAACGCGAACGTCATCGCCAAGGCCTTCGACGAAGGCTGGGGAGCGGTGGTCGCCAAGACGGTGAGCCTGGACGCCTCGAAGATCGTGAACGTTCAACCGCGGTACGCCCGCATGCGGGTGGGGCGCGAGATCGTGGGCTGGCAGAACATCGAGCTGATCAGCGACCGCCCCTTTGCAACCTGGCTCGAGGAGTTCAGGCAGCTCAAGGCGAAGTACCCGGATCGGGTGCTGATCGCGTCGGTCATGGAGGAGTACCGCAAGGAGGCGTGGGTCGAGATCATCGAGCGGTGCCAGGAAGCCGGGGTAGACGCCTTCGAGCTGAACTTCTCATGCCCCCACGGCCTGCCCGAGCGGCGAATGGGCTCGGCGATGGGTCAGGACCCCGAAATCCTCTACGAAGTGTGCGGATGGGTGCGGGCCGCGTCGAGTGTGCCCGTGTGGGCGAAGATGACGCCGAACATCACGCACATCGAAGAGCCCGCGCGGGCGGCGCTGAGCGCAGGCTGCGACGGCATCAGCGCGATCAACACGATCCTCTGTGTCATGGGCGTGAACCTCCGCACGCTGCGCCCCGAGCCGACGGTGGAGGGATACTCGACCCCGGGCGGGTACTCCTGCCGCGCGGTGCGCCCCGTGGCGCTGCGGATGGTGATGGAGTGCGCCCGGATGATGGAGCAGGAGTTCCCCGATCGCAGCCTGAGCGGCATCGGCGGCATCGAGACCGGCGAAGACGCGGCGCAGTTCATCCTGCTTGGAGCCGGAACGGTCCAGGTGTGCACCGGCGTGATGATCCACGGCTACAAGCTCGTCCACGAGTTGAAGCGGGGCCTGTCGGAGTTCATGGACGAGCACGGCTTCAAGAGCGTGTCCGACTTCCGCGGCAGGTCGCTCCCCTACTTCACCTCGCACTCCGACCTGGTGCACCGCCAGGCCGAGGCCCGTGCCGCGGAAAGGGCGCGGGCTCAGGGCGTCGTGACGAAGGATGCCCACTGGAGCGTGGACAAGTTCGTGGAGCAGAGCGAGCAGCTGGTGGCGAACGATTAGTCTTCGCCGCGACGCCAGGCCGACAACCTAAACGCGTGGTTGCAACGCTTGTGAGAGAATCCTGCAGCGTCAAAAAGCAGGGGTGATACACCCCCAGTTGGCCTTAGCGCCCCGCCACGCTCCACCCCACCGCTTCCATCGCGCTCAGCCAGCGGCGCTTCTCGCGCTCGGCCTCGCCGTCGCCGGCGACGCTCCACCACCAGCACGTCTCCAGCGGCAGTTCCATGTCCGCGATGAGGTCCGCGATCTGACGGTCGGTGAAGTCGGCGTAGGGCGTCTCCACCCGGATAGACGGCGTCTTGTGCTCGCGTGCGTCCAGGGCGACCAGCCGGCCCACAAGCAAAGCCCGGTCGGTGATCGCCGCGATGCGGTCGAGGTCCAGGTAATCGCCCAATGCCCCGGAGGCGGGCCACAGCACGCGCTCGAATCCCTGGCGGGCGGCGAATCGCACCGCGTGGATCAGCTCGTGCACTTCCCGATCCGGACCGGGCATGGACTCGGAAAGATGGAGCGGCTCCAGCTCCAGAAGCGTCGCCGCGAAAAGTTCGCACTGGCGGGCAATCGTCCGGGCGCGTGCCGCGGGAGCGTTGAACACCACCGCGCCCAGGTCGCCCGGGGTCTTGGAAGCGGGCCCCAGCGACAGAGCCTCGCGCGTGACGGCGCAGGCGAGCAACGCCGCGGGGCCGCCGTCGTGCAGCACCAGCGTGCGGGAGGGAGCGGGGTTTGGCGTGTAGTAGGCTGACACGGCTCTTCCTTCGTCGGCGAGTCGGGCCTTATTCCTTGACCCCGCGGGCATAGAACGCCGCGGCGTCGTCCTTCAGCTTCTTCAAATCATCCAGCCGGAGATACATCATGTGCCCCGCCCGGTAGCGGGCGACCGTCACGTTTGGGCGCAGGCTCGGATCCAGCCCCAGGTGGCTCACGGTGTAGTCCGCGGCATAGAAGGGCGTCGCAAGGTCGTAATACCCACAACAGACCAGCAGCCGCAGATGCGGATTGGTGGTCATGGCCCGGCGAAGGGTCTCGGCGGTCTCCGCGTACCGGTTGGAAGCGCCGTGATTCCACGGGTAGACCTTCCCGGTCAGGATCTCGTAGTTCAGGTCCGACTCATACCGCAGCGCCGTGCGTACGTAGTGGTTGAACGCCCCTGTGAACTGGGTTTGCACCGCGGCGTAGCTGGGGTCATACTCGTACGTGTCGTTGACGCCGTCCCGGTCGATGCCCTTGTAGCGGCTGTCGTAGCGGCCCACGGTGCGCCCCTGGGCGCGGAGCAGCTCCTTGGCGAACTGCCCCATGCGGATGCGCAGGTTGCTCCGCTTCACAAAGTCCTCGGAGAGCCCCGTCAGCTCGGACAGCCGACGGGCGATCTTGTTGTGCTCCTCGGGCGTCAGGGTGTCGCCCTTGGCCAGGGCAGTCAGGTACTCGCCCGAGGCGAACTTCTCGCTCTCGGCGACGGCCAGCTCAAGGTCCGCCGCGAGGGGGCCCTTGAGCATCTTGTGGTGCCACGCGGTGGCGGTGTAGGTGGGAAGGAAGAGCCAGTAAGGCGTGTCGTTGCCGTTGTCGAAGGCGATGGTCTGGAAGTAGAGCACAGGGGAGACCAGCACCACCCCGTTCACCGCCATCCCCAGCGAGTCCTGCAAGTAGCCCGAGAGCCCCGCGGCTCGCGTGGTGCCGTAGCTCTCGCCCACGAGGTACTTGGGGCTCGCCCAACGGTTCTCTCGCACGCAGTACAGGCGGATGAACTCTCCCACCGCCTGGATGTCTTCCGACAGGCCGTGGAACTGCTTGGGATCCTCCCCCTCGGCGGCGCGGCTGAAGCCCGTCGAAACCGGATCAATGAAGACCAGGTCCGTCAGGTCGAGCCAGGAATACTCGTTGGGGATAACGCGGCTGGGCGGGGGCAAAGGCTCGCCTTCGGGGCCGTACTCCACCCTCTGAGGGCCGAGGGCCCCCATGTGCAGCCACACAGACGAGGACCCTGGGCCGCCGTTGAAGGCGAAGGTGATCGGACGGCGGGAGAGGTCCGGCTCGTCCGCGCGGGTGTACGCGACGAAGAACATCGACGCCTTGACGTCGCCCTTGTCGTTCTTGATCGGGAGCGTGCCCGCGGCGGCGCGGTACTTCACCTCCACGCCGTTGATCGTCACCGTGTGATTGGTGACGACCGGCGCGGGCCACTCCTTCTTCTTGTCCTCGTCCTTGCCGTCATAGGCCGCGGCGGGAGCCAGCAGCGCGATCGTCGCCGTCAGCACCAGAAGGAGCTTCCACATATGCGCTGCATGGTACTGAAAAGCGCGCAGGGACACTGAGCCCGCGATCGACGCAGGGGCTCACCACCTCCGTGGGTTGCCTGAAAGTCACCCTCCCTGGTGAACGCGGGTTACAGGCTGGCCAGCAGCAGCCGGTTCGGACGGCTGCGGTAGCGCGACGGCCCGGGGATGTACGCCGCGAGCCGCTGAAGCAAGGCCATGGCCAGGAAGAAGAGGACCACGGTCTTCAGCGTGATCAGCTCGCCGGCGAAGGTCCACCCGGCGAAGGCGTACACCGCGATGAAGATGTAGGCCAGGACCTGAAAGACCCAGAGCCCCGCGGCGACCGACCGGCCCAGTGTGCTGTACCTCATGCCCGCACGGTACCGGTCTCCCCAACCCCTGCGCGGCTTGCGGACAGCTTGGACACCGGCTGTACACATGGTTGCTCACGGGTTGTCCACAGGCCCCGGCAGCGGATTCACCGCCACCGTGACGTCATGAGCGGTGATCGTGACCGTCACCGGGGCCCAGGTGAAGGTTCGAGGATCGGTGCTGTGATCGCGGATCGCTTCCGCGGCGGCCGTCAAGACGCGATGTGAAAGCCGGTCGGCACGCCAGCCGCGGGCCAGCACCTGGGCGGACTGGCGCAATAAGGCCCCGAGAATGATCGCCGGCACGCGCCGAAGCAGTTGCCGGGGCCAGGTAAGAACGCCGGGGGCCGGGCTCGCCGCCTGCGTGCGCAACTTTCGGGCAGCGCCGGAGATGACCGCCGCGGATTCGCCCAGCAGGGCGGCGGTCGCCGCGGCCCGCTGCGCCACGGTCGGCGAGAGGCGGCGCAGGTGCGGGATGACGTTGGCGCGCAGGTCGTTGCGGAGGAACGAGGTGTCCTCATTGCTGGCGTCGGTGCGCCAGGTGTGCCCGGCGATCCTGCACAGCCGCTCCGCATCCTCGCGGGTGATGGTGAGCATGGGGCGGACGATGGTCAGCCCCCCCATCCTGCGCCTCAGCCAGATCGGGGCCAGGCCCGCGGGCCCCGTGCCGCGGAGCAGGCGCATGAGCATGGTTTCGAGCAGGTCGTCGGCGTGATGGGCGGTGACGATGAAAGGGCAGCGATTCTGCCGGGCAAGATCGACCAGCGCCCGGTAGCGGAGCGTGCGGGCGGTGGCCTCCAGATTCCCACCCTCACGCCGGGCCTCCACGTTCGTGGTGGCAAAGGGCAGGCCGAGCGACTCCGCCAGGGCTCGGGTGGCGTCGCGGTCGGCGTGCGCCTCCTCCGGCGGGCGGAGGTCGTGCATGATGTGTGCGATGACCAGGTGCGGGCTCGCCGCGGCGAGCGTCAGGGCCAGGGCCGAGGAATCACACCCACCAGAGCAGGCGACGAGCGTCCGGCGTTCCGGGTCGCGGACAGCGGCCCCGCCGGTGAGCGTCCGCCACTCACGGATGACCGCCGCGGCCGCGGGGTCCGCACGAAGGGCGCTGACGGTGTTCCTGGCGAGACCCACGGGCCGATGATACGTTGAGGGGCATGCAGGCCCAAGGAGGGGCTCCGATGAGCGCAGACCAGGAAGGCAGCTCCACGACACAAACCCAGATCGCAACCCGTGAATCCGCCCCGCTGGGTGGCGGACCGGCGGGTGTGTCCGACGCGTCCCTGTGGGCGGGCGCGGCGATGGTGCTCGGCGCGCTCCTGGTCGCCTACGCCATGAAACGGAAGGTGATCGGGAAGGTCGCCGGAAAGAAGGAAGCCGCGCCCGCTGCACAGCCCGGCGCCGCGGTCGATGCGGAGCTGATCCGCGACATGAAGGAGCTGACCGAGCGCCTCGCCGTGGAGCTGGACCGCAAGGCTGAGCGCCTGGAAAAGCTGATCGCCGCGGCCGATGAGCGCATCCTGCGGCTGGAAGGCACGGTCCGTGCCGAAACCCGTGTGGTCGAGGTAAAGCCCGAAGCCCGCCGGCGCGAGGTCTCTCCCCTGGAGAGCGTCCACCGGGAGGTTTATGAGTTGGCGGACGCCGGGCTCACGCCGGTGGAGATCGCCAAGAAGCTCGATCAGCCCACCGGGCACATTGAGCTGATCCTGAATCTGCGGAAGGGAACGGTGGCGCTGTAGTGGCGGGGCGGGCGCTGCGTCGCAGCGTGGCGGAGTCGGTCGATGCGCCGGTGTCGCTGGTGCCTGTGTTCGACCGCCTCTTCGCCGGGATGCCCTCGCTGGGCAGTTCGCCGCGGGTAGTCATGAACCTGCTGCGGCGCGCGGGCGTGGGAAAGTCGTCGCGCGTGCTGGACCTGGCCTGCGGGAAGGGGACCGCGGCGGTCTTGTGCGCGAGCGAGTTGGGCTGCCGCGTGGACGGCGTGGACGGGTGCGAGCCCTTCGTGGAAGAGGCTCGGGCTCTGGCTCGGCGACGGGGCGTGGAGCGGCGCGTGCGCTTCGAGGTCGCGGACCTGGAACGGTGGCGGTGCGGACGCAGGTACAACGCCGCGATGATGCTGGGCCTCTGGCCGCTGGACGTGGCCGCCGCCTTTTTGCGCACATGCGTGAAGCGCGGCGGGGTGTACATCGTGGATGATGTCTACTTCGAGCCGAGGCGTGGGCGCGTGCCCAGGGGGCTCGAACGCCCCCCGACGTTCGCGGAATCACGCGCCATCTTCGAAGCCCTCGGCGATGTCGTGGAGCATGCCCACCGGGTGCCGGTGAGCACCGCCCGGAGGATGAACGCCCGCCTGTACGCACGTCTCGCCGCGAACGCCCGGCACCTGGCGAAGGAACGGCCGGCCTTGCGCGGGGCGCTGGCGGAGTTCCTGAGACGCCAGCGTGCCGCGAACCGGGTGCTCAATGGGGCGTTCCGCGCGGCGGTGTGGGTGGTGCGGCGGAAGTAGCACGCAGGCGGGGGCGGGCGGGCTTCGCCACCTATACTTTCAAACTTTTCTGAAACCACCCCATGACCACCCTCTCCCCCACCGTCGTCCCCTCCAAGCCTTCCTTCGACACCCGCCTGCGCCCGATCTGGGAGAAGCTGGAGCGGGGTGAGCGGCTGTCCATGGAAGATGGCGAGCTGCTCTACGCCACGCCCGACCTCTGGTCGGTGCTGGAGATGGCCGACTTCGTGCGGCGGCGGCTCCACGGCAACAACGCCTACTACAACATCAACCGCCACCTCAACTACTCGAACGTCTGCGCCCTCTCCTGCAAGTTCTGCGAGTTCTACGCCAAGCAGGGGGACGCGAAGGCGTACACCCGCGACCTTGGGTACATCCGCGAGGAGGCCCGCAAGGCGGTGGAGAGCGGCGCGACGGAGATTCACTCCGTGGGCGGGCTGCACCCCTACCTGCCCTTCAGCTACTACACCGACATGGTCTCGGCGATCCGCGAAGAGGCGGCGAAGCTGGGTAGCGACCTGCACGTCAAAGCCTTCACCGCCGTGGAGATCGTGCACCTGGCCAAGATCGCGAAGGTCTACAAGCAGAGCGACCGGCGCAGCGGCATCCGGTGGGTGCTTGAGAAGCTGAAGGAGGCGGGGCTGGGCTCCCTGCCCGGCGGCGGGGCCGAGGTCTTCGACGACCGGGTCCACGACGAGGCCTTCAAGGGCAAGATCCGCAGCGACGTGTGGCTCGACGTCCACACCATCGCCCACGAGCTGGGCCTCAACACCAACGCCACGATCCTCTACGGCCACATCGAGCAGCGGCGCGAGCGGCTCGTGCACATGGATCTGCTGCGCAAGGCCCAGGACCAGGCGCTGGCGAGTTTGGGGTATGGGGGCAGTGGGCAGGCGATCACGCTGACCCGGCCCGGCACGCCGCTGCCCGAGCACATCGCCTTCGGCGACGCCTCCGCCGCGCAGCCGACCACGGGTTACTTCCAGACGATCATCCCCCTGCCCTTCTTCCCCGACGGCTGCGAGCTGGAGCACCTGCCCGGCCCCAGCGGCCTGGAGAACTACCGCACGCTGGCGATCGCGCGGCTGATGCTGGACAACTTCCCCCACGTCAAGGCCTTCTGGATCATGCAGACCCTGCCGATGGCGCAGGTCATGCTCCAGAGCGGCGCGGATGACATCGACGGCACCGTCGTCTGGTACGACATCACCAAGGTCGGCGGCGCAACCACCCACCAGGAGGTCGATGTCTGGGCGCTGCAGAAGGCGATCCGTGAAGCGGGCTTCACCCCCGTCGAGCGCGACACCCTCTACCGGCGCGTCATCCGCGACGGCAAGCACTGGCGCGTCGCCTGACCCCCCTACCCCCAAGAAGCCAAAAACGAACAGGCCCCCGATCGCCGGGGGCCTGCTGCGTTGAGCTTCGATCAGGGATTACTTCTTCGTCTTCTTGTCGAAGTAGTTGCCCGAGTACTTGCGCTGGAACTTCTCCACCCGGCCCGCGGCGTCCACGAAGGTCTGCTTGCCCGTGAAGAACGGGTGCGAGCCCGACCACACTTCCACGTGCATCTCGGGCACCGTGGCGCCGACCGTCATCACGACCTGGCCGTTGTGGTAGACCTTGCAGTTGGGGTAGTACTTGGGGTGGATGTCGGACTTCATGGCTCGCCTTTCGATCGGGGGGAAAGGGTAGGCGCAGCCTCTCCCTCCATCAAGCCCGAGGCCTTCCACACACCGCCCACCGCCGGTATCGCAGCCGGCTGCCCCGTTTTTCAGCCGCGGAAAGGCCGTCGACGCATGCGCGTTGACAGATACTTCGGAGTCCGTAGTATCTAGTCCATGAAGTCCGAGCCCCCCAGCACCCCCTCCCCCACCCCCGTGCCGGACCAGATCGTGGCGGGGCTGGCCAAGGTGGCCCTGGCGTACCGCCATCAGCAGTGGCAGGCGGCGGGGAAGAGCGGGCTCACCCCCACGCAATCGCTGATCCTCGCAGCCGCGGCAGGCGCAGAAGACCGGGGCTCGCCCCTCGGGATCAAGGGAATCGCCAAGGAACTGGCGGTGACGATGTCCACCGCAAGCGAGGCGGTGTCGGCGCTTGTGTCCCGCGGGCTGCTCCAGAAGCGGGAGGCGGACGGAGACGGGCGCGCGGTGACGCTCCACCTGACCGCGCGCGGCAGGCGGGCCATGGAAGCCGCTCCGGAGTGGCCCGGCGCAATGGCCGAAGCCGCGGCGGCGATGTCCGAGGAAGAGCGTGCCGCGATGCTGCGCGGGCTGGTGGGCCTCATACGTGCGATGCAGGAACGCGGGCTGATCCCCACGCAGCGGATGTGCGTGGAGTGCTCGTTCTTCGAGCCGAACCGCTACACGGGCCCCAAGCCCCACCACTGCGGGTTCGTCAATGCGCCGATGGCCGACTCGGACCTGCGGCTGGACTGCGCCGACATGCGGCCCGCGCAGCCGGAGAAGCGCGTGTGGCCGGTGTTCGTAGGCGGTCGTGAAAGGGAGACGGCGCGGCCCGACGAACGCGCGCCGAAAGCGGATGCGCCGGCCTGAGGCTCGCGCGCCACAGCACGAAGGGAGGTTGCCGATGAGTCGGAAAGCCACGTTCTATCACGCGGGTTGCCCGGTGTGCGTCGCCGCGGAGCGCACCGTCGCGGAGGGCCTGGACCGCTCGAAGTACGAGGTGGAGATCGTGCACCTGGGCCAGGACAAGTCGCGCGTGGCGGAGGCGGAGCGCGCGGGCGTGAAGTCCGTTCCGGCGCTGGTGATCGAGGGCCAGGCGTTCCACATCAACCACGGCGCGGACCTTGCCGCGCTGAAGTAAGCCGCGAAGACGCTCAGCCCCGGGCCCAGCATGACGCGGGCCCGAACTTTTTTGCATGCCGCGTGCGCGACGCGGCTTGACCGCTCAGCCCTTGTACCATGGTGCATGAGCACTCCCATGCACATCCTGATCGCCTACGACGGTTCCGAGCACGCCGACGCGGCCATCGACGACCTGGCCCTTGCCGGGCTGCCCGACGAGGCGACCGCGCTGGTGCTCTCCGTGCTCGACGCCTGGGTGCCGGACTCTGACTCGGGCAAGGCGGGTGAATCGCTCCCGGCGCTGGAGAAGCTCCGCGCCGCGGTGGATCAGCAGATCCGTGCGCAGCGGGAAGTCGCGGAGAAGGGAGCGGCCCGCCTGCGTTCTCTCTTCCCCGGCTGGAAGATCAGCGCCGAGGCCTGCGCCGACTCGCCCGCCACGGCGATCATCCGTCGCGCGGAAGGAGAGCTTGGGGGCGTGGACGGCGGCGGACGGCGGGCGGACCTCACCGTCGTCGGCTCGCGCGGATTGGGAGCGCTCAAGCGGCTCCTGCTCGGAAGCGTGACGCAGAAAGTCCTGAGCAACCTGCGCGGGTCGCTGCGCATCGCCCGCGGCCGCGGCACGCAGGGCCGGCATCGTCCGCCGCGGATCATGGTGGGCGTGGACGGCTCGCCGGACGCGGCAGCCGCGGTGGCCGCGGTGGCGGCCCGCAGGTGGCCCGCGGGCAC
>Ga0065721_10048948_pt1 | contig 57580 bp, 35 predicted proteins | sample Mesricmetagenome_FD_59108 | JGI IMG/M metagenome (GOLD analysis project Ga0065721, IMG submission 59108) | Mesophilic microbial community from rice straw/compost enrichment Sample: eDNA_1 v2 (version 2) | ecosystem: Engineered > Solid waste > Grass > Composting > Bioreactor | place: USA: Davis... | reverse complement strand
AAAAGTCGTGTCGGCAGCAACAGGCGATCGTTCGCATAGCATCGCGGGAGTATCCTTGAGAGCACAGAACGGGGTGCATTCACCCCCTCGCCCGCAGTGCGGGAGAGGGGGCCGGGGGGTGAGGGCAGGCTAACCCATTTGGTAGCCGTAGGCGGACGCGCCACAAGCCTTCTTTTGGGGAAGAGACCGGACCGCCCTAGTAAAAGCAAAACCCCTCTCACAGATGAGTGAGAAGGGTCTTTTTATTACTACTAGTGAGATCTATATACGACTATGCTGCTTGAGTCGACGGCTTTAGCGCTGGAAGCATAGTTAAAATGGCGCTTGTAGCAGCGATTTCAGCATCGGTAGTACGCTTCAACACGGGGTCGTTCGACGATGCAGCACCACTCAATACGAGCAGAGCGCGCAGTGTCGATGGAGCATGAAGCATCGTTTCTTCATCAGCAGCGTAGAACGAATCGTGTCCCTGAAGTGATGCTTCTGCGCCGTGTTGTACTGAGGGCAAGCATCGTCCTGCATGATAGACAACCATAAAAGCTCCTCGTTAGACCCTCGATTAATTCATGATATCAGTGTATGTGCTTTCTGAGATCGAGTCAAGTGCCAGCACTACATGATCGCTTGCACTAATAGCACAATATGTACCACACGATTCATACCCTTCTATTACGTGGGTGCGATCGGAGTGAGGGGATTGAAGCGTTTCTCTTACTATAAGAACGTTTTTGCAGGACAAATTGTTGCAACAGCAGCATGTAAGCATTTCATGGTATTATCAAGAGAAAGAATTCACAAAGTGAGCATTGCAAGTTACATGAAGGAGAGGAAAACAAAATCATGCCTATTTTGGTCGATGGCCACAATCTGATCGGACAGATCCCGGGCCTGCGCTTAGATGATCCCGAAGACGAATACAAACTGGTACTGCTATTACGGCGCTATGCAACGCGCAAAAAGGGGCGACGGATTGTGGTGGTATTCGACCACGGCATTTATGGGCATCCATCCAACCTCAACGGCTATGGTGTAGAGTGTGTTTTCGCGAAATCGCCCAAAGACGCCGATGCCGAATTGATGCGGCGCATGAATAAGATCCGCCATGTCAAAGAGTGGGTGCTGGTGAGTTCTGACCGAGCTGTGACGGGCGTAGCGCGCGGCAATGGTATCAAAGTCCGTTCCTCGCACGAATTTGGACGCAAATTGTTGATCCGCTCTACCGCTATGCCCAAAATCGAAGAAAAAGATATCGATCGCAAGCTGTCACATCGCGAGATCGAAGAGTGGCTACGCTTCTTTGGGATCGACCCCGAAAACGTTGAAGATCAGATGGACGATGATGACGACGATGAACAGATGAATCTGATGTGGATGTTTTAGCGAGAGAGCACGCTGCTAGGCAGCGCACCCTCTCGCTTGTGCTCGTTTAGGCTTGGCGAGCGCGATAGCGTCGAATCAGAGCATTGGTTGAACTATCGTGCTGGAGGTTTGGCTCGCTCTCGCTCTGTAGCTCAGGAGCGATCTTATTGGCAAGCACTTTACCCAGCTCCACACCCCATTGATCGAATGAATCGATATTCCAGATCACGCCTTGGACGAATACGCTATGCTCGTAGAGTGCGATCAGCTTGCCGAGCGCGGCAGGCGTAAGCTTATCGAGCAGCAGGGTATTGGTCGGGCGGTTGCCTTCGAAGGTGCGGTGCGGCACCAGCTCTTCGCGGGTTCCCTCAGCGCGCACTTCATCGGCGCTCTTGCCAAAGGCCAAGGCTTCGGTTTGGGCGAACACATTCGCCATCAACAGGTGGTGGTGCTGACCGAGCGGATTGAGGCTCTGGCAGAAGGCGATAAAGTCGGCGGGAATCAGCTTCGTGCCCTGGTGGATCAACTGGTAGAAGGAGTGCTGGCCGTTGGTGCCCGGCTCGCCCCAGTAGATCGCGCCGGTCTGATAGTCGACACGTGCGCCGTCGATCGTAACCGATTTGCCGTTGCTCTCCATGGTGAGCTGCTGCAGATAGGCTGGGAAGCGCTTGAGATACTGGTCGTAGGGCAGCACAGCCACAGTTTCGGCCCCAAAGAAGTTGGTGTACCAGATATTGAGCAGGCCCATCAACACGGGCAGGTTTTGAGCGAAAGGCGCGTTGCGGAAGTGCTCGTCCATGGCATGGAAGCCAGCCAGCATCTCGCGGAAGCCATCTGGCCCGATCGCGATCATAGTCGAGAGGCCGATGGCCGAGTCCATAGAGTAGCGTCCACCGACCCAATCCCAGAAACCAAACATATTGGCGGTATCGATGCCGAACTTGGCGACCTCTTTGGCATTGGTCGAGATCGCGACGAAGTGTTTAGCGATCGCCTCCTCGTCCTTTAAGCTAGCGAGCAGCCAAGCGCGTGCGCTATGGGCGTTGGTCATCGTCTCCAAGGTGGTGAAGGTCTTGGAGGCCACCAAAAAGAGCGTCTCGCTGGGATCGAGGTCGTGCGTAGCTTCAACAAAGTCGGTGCCATCGATATTGGAGACAAAGCGGAAGACTAGGTCGCGGCGGCTGTAGTGCTTGAGGGCCTCGTAGGCCATCACCGGGCCGAGATCGGAGCCGCCGATACCGATATTGACGATGTTCTTGATCGGCTTGCCAGTGTAACCCTTCCAAGCTCCCGAGCGAACCTGATCGGCGAAAGTGGCCATCTTGTCGAGCACAGCGTGCACTTCGGGAACAACGTTCACACCATCGACCATAATCGTGGCATCGCGCGGGGCGCGCAGAGCGACGTGCAATACAGCGCGATTCTCGGTTGTGTTGATTTTCTCGCCACTGAACATCGCGTCAATACGCTCGCGCAAACCACGCTCTTGGGCCAATTCGACCAAGAGCTGAATCGTCTCGTCGCTGATGCGGTTCTTGGAATAGTCGAAATAGATGCCCTCGACTTCGAGTGTCAGGCGCTCACCACGCTGCGGATCTTCAGCGAACAGGTCTCGAAGATGTTTGGTATTGATGTGGGCATAGTGCGTGCTCAGCTTGTTCCAAGCTGCGCTCCCAGTTAATGATTCTGCCATTCTCAAACCTTCCTTTGCCACAAACAAAAACAAGTTCTATCATACCCCGCACTTTCGTCCGCGGCAAGCCTCGCCGGTTCTAGCAAACCCAGTTGCCTTTTCCCCACTCCTTCTCGCGCGAGCGGGAGACAGGAGTTTGGCTTTACGTTCTCGAAACACTCGGCTAACTCTTCATAGCAAATCCGCTTGTTCGCTTCAGATATTAACTTGGCGGAGAGGCGTCTAGCCCCCATTCGGCTTCTAGCGCGTCCGCCTCCGGCTATCAACATCCTTTCCAAACATTCGGCTGCTCGTCTGCCTGCGCCCAAACGCCCCCTGCAAAGCCAAGCGTGCGGATTTGCTATCAGATCATTCCAAATACGGATCTGATTTGAAAGGCTGCAATCGTACCCCGCCCTTCGGCAAGCTCAAAAACCGCCTGTTGAAGGGTACGATCGACCGCGCTGGTTTCAGCTAAGTGGCTTACAGGCCTTATCTTCCAAAAAGGTCAGACTCGTAGCTGCAACCGATAGCGCTGCGGCGAACGTCCTGTTATGTAGACACGCAGGCCCTCTGGGGTCAGATCGCCGTTAAGGTGAGTGTAGCGCTCGCCATGTTGGATCTCGACCGGCGTTTGCAAAAGGCCCGGCCCGAAGTGAATCGCATCTGAGCCGACGCGATAGCTGGCAAAGCCTTCCAGCAAATGGAATGAACCGTCGGGCAACTCACGCAACCGCTCGCCCTCTAGGCGGCCGCCAGCTCGAAAACAGAGCTCGAGCGTAAAAGGCACCGCCGATTCGCTCAGATCAAACAGCAGGTCAAAGCCATCGGCGAGCGGCTCGATTTCGACAGCGATGCGCAAGTGCAATTCGTCGCGCTGGCGTCGCTCGAAGTCCATTTTGGCGTAGAAGCGCCCATCATAGCTAAAGGGATAGTCGCCCGAAGAGCGCAGATGGGGCGCGCTCAAAGGTTGATAGTAGGCGGCGCTCATGGTCTGCTGCAAGACATAGCGTCCATCGTGCGTTTCTAGGCCCGTGCTGCGAAAGTGACCGATCCCAAAGAAAGAGGGCATCAGACGAAGCGAATCGAGAATGGCGGCTCCAGAACGCAGCTTAAAGAAGGTAGGGTTGGTGGCTAGGCCCGAGGCGATCTGGTCGATCTGGTGGAAGTCGGTGCCGCCAAAGATGGTCGCGCTCAGATCATCACGCCGAATGCGCAGCAGCTTGCTCGCGGGGAAGTGCTGGGTAAAGCGACGGGGCGGATCGCTGCTGGGCGGCAACGGCTGGGCCAAAAAGGGGCGTTCGATCACTTCGGCCAAGGCGTCGCCCAGTTGGGCATCTTGAGCTTGGGCGCTGCGCTCTAACAGCTCGCGCACGATCTGGGCGTAGCGTCCGTCGTTGTCGAGCAGCGCCAAGGCCCGAAACTGCAAGAGGTAGCGCAGAGCATCGAAAAGCTTGGTCTGATCTTGGCGGCGCGACTGCACCGTCTCAACTTCGCCATTGGGCTCAAGCAGATACAAGGTTGCTTCGAGATTGCGACGCACCGGCTGCAGCAGGGCTGTGCGCCCCGCTACAAGCGCCAGCGTCAAGAACGCCGGGTTCGAGACCGCAGAAGCGTAGTTTGGGCTACGTTCACTATAGAGACCGTCCGAATCACAATCGATGCCTTCGCTGAGCCAAGCGTCGATGCGGTCGGCGTAGACTGGGTCGGGCCAAAGCTGGTCGATGCGTGCCAAGCAAGCGCAGATCTCCCAGCGGTGGTTGGGTGTATGAACTCCGCCGCACACGAGCGCGGGCGCCGCCTTACGAATGATGCTAGCCAGCGTCTCCCATACCGGGCGCATCGTCTCGGAGCTATCGAGTTGCAACAAGCGATAGCAGATACAGAGATCTTGAATGGTAAAGCTGCTATCGGGCGGCGAATGGAGATTGCCTTGATCGAAGGTGCCATCAGCATGCTGCAAATCGCTCAGCAAAGCGGCGCAACGCACGAGCGGCCCAAAACATGCCTGATCGTGAAAGAAAACGGAATGGGGCCAAACGTAGGCCGAGATCAGCCGCCGCATCAGGCGCCCAAGCTGGCGAGGCGAGTAATGATAAGGCTCGGCGGTTGCGATCTGATCGAGAGCGGGCAGTTGCGCATCATTAGCCGCCGACAAACGGTCTACAAATACCAGATCAAGATCCGACAGCCTTCCATAGCGATCCAGGGTGGCGAGCGTTTGATCGCGCCGTTGCATAGCTCGTGTCTCCTTTAAGCGGTCGATATTGACAACTAAGTGTAAAGTTTTTTAGCCGTTTTGAGCCTCACAGACCATGGCTTGCCAGACCAAGAGCGTATCTCAATGCGACCGGCATCCTATTGAGATTTTAATTTCCATACGGTATAATGCCAGTGTGTTGCGCTTGCACCTTTTGTGTCATCAAAAAAAGTCTACACCCTCTCGAGACACTTGATGCCCAGACAACACACCCGCATCTCTCAGGGAGAAATCAGTGATATGAATGATACACCATTGCGACGCAGACTCAATCTTGATTCAACCGATGCAGTCGCGCCGAAGCCTATACCCGCACCTCAAGCCCTCCCCTCATGGGATTACGATATTCCCGAAAATGCAGCCCCTACCCCAAGTGTTCGAAGAATTGTCCTTGATCTGCTTGAGACCGCAATTTTTATTTTACTAATCTTCTTTATTGTTCGTAGTGTTCAGCAAAACTTCAAGATCGAAGGCCAGAGTATGGAGCCGAACCTCCACAACGGCCAATATATTCTTGTCAACAAATTAATCTACTTCCACTTTGACTTAAATGCGCCCTTGCGGCTCTTGCCCGGCAACCACGACCTGCCCAAAAAAGATGTCTACCTCTTCCGCCAGCCGCAACGCGGCGATATTATTGTGTTTGAATACCCCAACGACATCAAGAAAGACTACATCAAACGCGTGATCGGCGTGGCGGGCGACGAAGTGGCCATTCGCGAAAATAAAGTCTATGTCAACGGCAAGCTGCTCGACGAGCCTTATCTGCAAGGCCAAGCGACTCGCTGCGAAAGCTACCATGCCTGCGGCAAAGGCCCAGTCAAAGTGCCCGAAGGAACCGTCTTTGTGATGGGCGACAACCGTGGCAACAGCAGCGACTCGCGCGAATGGGATTCGCTTCCGCTCGAGCGCGTGATCGGCAAAGCCGCCCTGATCTACTTTCCCTTCAGCGATGTAGGCTTAATTCACTCGCACACTTTCCCTGACAACTAACCAGATTCTTTGTGTATACTGTTTCTGTTGCGTCCTTCGATGCAACAGAAACTTTTTTTATTATTGAGCTTTTGAGAAGTATGTATGCATATTGCTATTAATGGACATCTGATCGCGCATAGCAACTCATTCCGACGAGCCGGAATCTCGAACTATAGCGAAGAGATCATTCGCGCTCTGGGTACGATCGATCGGCGCAACCGCTATAGCGTTTACACAACTCGCGGCCTCGATCTGCACCAGCTCAATCTGCCCTCGAACTTCAAGGTCAAACCGAACCTTTTTCATACCATCAATCCGCGTGTGCGCATTCCCTGGGAGCATCTGGTCGCCCCACTACTGTTACGCGCCACCAAAGCCGATATTTATCACGGTATGCATGTCGCCATGCCGCTCTTTTGCCCTGTTCCGGCCGTGGTGACCGTTCACGATCTCGCTCCCATGAGCTTCCCCCAGACCTTCCGAGGCTATAACCGCACCTACCTGAACTGGTCGGCGCGAGTGACCGGGCGCAACGCCAAGCATATTCTAGCCGTTTCAGAATTCACCAAGCGCGAGCTGATGCGCCTGCTCGATGTACCAGCCGAGCGCATCACGGTCACACCCAACGCCTGCGACGAGCGCTTTAAGCCCGCCAGTCCCGCCGAGATCGCCCAGTTCCGTAGCCGTGTCGGTCTGCCCGAGCGTTTTATTTTGTTTGTGGGCACGCTCGAACCGCGCAAAAACCTGCCCAATTTGCTGGAAGCCTTCGCCAAAATCGCCACTCGCACCGATGCGCCCTTGATCATCGGCGGCGGCAAGGGCTGGATGTACGACCGCATCTTCAGCCGCCTCGAAGAGCTGAATCTCAAAGATCGCGTTCACTTCCCGGGCTTTTTGGCCAGCGAAGATCTGCCGCTCTGGTACGCGGCCGCGAGCGTGTTCGTCTTCCCATCGCGCTGGGAAGGCTTCGGCATTCCGCCGCTTGAAGCCATGGCTTGCGGCACTCCGGTTGTTAGCTCCAACCGCTCGTCGCTGCCCGAAGTGGTCGGCGACGCTGGCTTGATGGTCGACCCCGAAGATATCGACGGCATGGGCGAGGCCATTCTGCGCATTCTCAACGACAAAGATCTCGCCCAAGAGCTGCGCGAACGCGGTTTGCAGCAAGCCAAACGCTTTTCGTGGAAGACCAGCGCCGAGCGCACGCTCAAGGTCTACGAAGAGGTCTATCAACGTTACGTGCGCTCATAACACTTGCTCTTGCTGCATTTCGGCGCTTTGGCGGTGAGGTCTCTTCCTTCCATGCAGTCCTCAGCGCGTCCGCCTTCGGCTACCAAATGGGCTAGCCTGCCCTCACCCCCCGGCCCCCTCTCCCGCATGCGGGAGCTGTACATTAGCCACAAATCGACATACGGTCAGCGTTATCTGCCCTCACCCCCCGGCCCCCTCTCCCGCACTGCGGGCGAGGGGGTGAATATTGATGTTGTATGCGATTTCGCTACGCGAAATCGCATACAACATCTCCGCGTTCTGTGCTCTTTAGGAAGGTCGCAATGAAGGCAGCGAACAGCTTGACAGCCTGAATGGCTGGGCGGTGATTTGATAGCCGTAGGCGGACGCGCCAAGCAGCGAATGGGGGCTAAAGACCTTGCCGCCGTATGGCCAAAGGCATAAAAAAAGAGCCTTCTTGTGCGGCTCTCAATCGAGGCTTACGGTCAACGAGGGGTGGATGGGCGGCTCGGTTGGCAACGACGATGGCTCGGAAGGCACCATCGTCGTTGGCATCAACGCGATTTCGTTGGTAGGCGTGGGCGGCTCTGGCCCACGCGCTTCCGTTGAAGTTGTCTCTGTAGGCGGAACTGGGTCTGTATCCGTCGTGGTTGTTGCCGTTGGCGGCACCGGTGTAACGGTTGGCTCAACAGCGGGTGGCTGTGTTGGGCTGGTTTGAGCGCCCGTGGTCGGCGTTGGCGTCGGCCCCTCATCAGAGTCATCGGGCTGATCTGGCTGAGCGGTAGGCACAACTTGCGACCGCAAACTCACAGTAACATTTGGAATACCGCCGACGATCTGAACGCCATCTGGCAGGGCGATGCTCGGCTGGCGCACATAGGTACCCCCACCCAGACCAGTGAGATCAACCGTTGCCTGCAGCGGTGAGCTCGCGAGCTGGCTCAGCGCCGCTTCGCTTCCTGCAAGCGTCACCTCGACCGTAGCTGGCGATGCGCTGAACAGCAAGCCCGCTGACAGATTGGTGGCCTGAACCGGTATCGGCAGACGTACCGAGAAGGGTCGCGTCAGGCGTTCGACTTCGATCGTTACCACTACCCGCGATGGCTGACCGACCTGCAACGATGTGCCACTCGGAATGATCAAGCCCACCTCGCGCGTGATGCTAGAGGTGATGCCTGTAATATCGATCACCTCGGTTTGAATCTCGCTGACGGCATCGAGCGGCCCCGAGCTACCCGTGAGGTTGACCAATTGCGGGTCGCTGCTGATCGAGCTGATCACATAGCCCGAGGCGGGATAACCCGTCACTTGGCCGAGCACCGCTACACGTCGCAAGCCCGCTACCGAGCGAATCGGGATTCGCACACTCACTTGGCTGGGAATAATCGAGACACCTTCGACCAACATACCTTGCTCGTCGAGCGCTTGCAACGAGACCAGCGAGGTATAGTCGGCTCGCAACTGCTCGATATTCGCCACAGCTCGCACGCTTGTTACCTGCGAAACACGCCCTTGCGGGCCAGTAACCAGCGTTTGGGTGATCGGCTGGCCGTTCTCGCTGATTTGGGGCTGCCCGCGTTCGAAGCTAAAAGGCAGATTACCTTGAACCGAAACCGTAATCGGAATAGTGGTTGTAATCAGTTGTTCCAGTCGAACAGCGATATTACTCGGCGTGATCTCAGAGATCGTCAAATTGCGCAGGTCAAGCCGTTCAACACTGGCTTGAACCGGCAAAACATGCTCGCCGGCCCCGACATCGTACAGATCGATGTAGGCCCGAATATCATCAGACTGGACATTGTTGGCTAAGGTTTGTTGATCAGCCAGCACGGTAATGTTCACCGATGGCAGGCTGGTACGCGGCAATCCATTTGTATCGACGATCACCAAACCCGGCGCAAGCGAATGAGCTGATACGGGTACACCCTCAAATGAACTGCTTTTATCGGGATTTTCGCTAAACGATACGAAGATCCAAAGAGCCAAGCTTAGGCCCAAAGCCAGTAATGCACGCAGACCTGTGGAGCGAAACCAACGTATCATCATCATTTATGGTTATCGTCCAACGACACTTTGAGTAAACCTGCCAACATATGTCGCAAACGATTTTCATTCAAATAGCTTACCATACGCCCGTCATTCATCAACGAGATCGCGCCCGTCTCTTCCGAAACGACAACTGCGATCGCATCTGATTGTTCAGTTATACCTTTGGCTGCGCGATGGCGTGTACCATAACGGCGCTGACCAATCACATCTTCACTCAAAGGAAGCACAACATTCGCGGCCAAAATGCGATTGCCGCGAATCAGCACCGCCATGTCGTGCAATGGCGAATTAGGATAAAAGATATTGAGCAATAGAGGGCCAGCCAGGCGTGAGTCGATCGTCACGCCACGGTCGGCGTGCTCTTGTAAGCCTGTCTCGCGCTCGATCACCATTAATGCGCCGATGCCCTGCTGCGAAAGCTGAGTCGCAGCACGGCTCACAACATTGATGGTTTCGATCAGTTCCGATCGATTGCCTCCACCAAAAGGGCGGCTAAAGAGATCGCTGGTACGACCTAGCGTCTCTAGTGCACGCCGAAGCTCTGGTTGAAACAGAATCGGAATAGATACAAAGAGGGCCGGCTGAATTGTTTGTAATAACCACCGCAACGTCTCTAAGCGCTCAACAGTACTCAAGACAAGCACGATCGCGAGCACGACCCCAATACCACGCAAGAGTTGGACTGCACGTGTACCACGAATAACACCAAGCAGCCAAAAGAAGAGTAGAGCGACCAGTAAGATGTCAAGAAGAACAAGAGGGTCTGATAGTTGATGCAGGCGGCTCCATAGTCGCAATAGATCGGGCATAAGCTCTCAAACGATAACTCGAAGGACAATCATCTCCATGATACATGATACGGGCCGTTTCAAGCCTGATATCTGCCTGATAGAACGGCCCGTATCTGTATCAGCATTATTGTTGCTGCTGTTGTTGTTGTTGTCCTTGGGCGTTTCGGGTTGCTTGCTGAAGCTGGAGCATACGACTGGCGGCGGCTCGTAACGCCTCGAGTCGAGGAATTTCGACGCCTTCCATCTTCAACATACGATTGTATAACTGCACGGCTTGCCCATATTCTTCGCGCCGCATTAACATATCGCCCCACATATAGTAGGCTTCCAGATCTTTCTGGTCGAGCGCGATGATCTGGTGCAACTCAGCGATCGCACTGTCGTAATCGCGCTGTTTGGCAAAGATCCGAGCGATCTGCTTCTTTTCGGCGATCGCATCAGCCGTGCGGAAGGCCAGCGTATGCATAAACGATAGCCATTGGCGTGCCTCGATATCGTTGGGCGCGATATGGAGGATCTTATCGTAGACCTCTTGAGCTTTATCGTGTTGCGACAAGGTCCAATGGATATCAGCCGCCCGTTGAAGCGACTTGACCGCATCTTTGAGTTGGTTGGCTTTGCGCTGCAGATCGGCCACGCGCATCAGGTGCTCAACACCCTTATCTAAGAAGCCGCGTCGGATCAGCATATTGGCATAGCGGTCATTTAGGGCCACATTGCTCGGCGCCAAACGCAAGCCATATTCCAGCGTTTCGAGCGCCTTATCAAGATCTTGGCGCTCTTCGTAATGCGTCGCCAGATCGTTCAACTGGGTAAGTGCCTCTTGCAGGTTGCCTTGGCGGAAGTAGACATCGGCCAGTTTGGTATAGACTGCGCGGTCGTAAGGCAGCAGCCGCTTGGCCTCCAAGAGCGCTTCTTCAGCCCCCTTGAGATCATCGACAGCAGCATAGGCCTCGGCCATGCGGCGCACCAAGTCGCCTCGGCTGAGCGGCGTAGCAAAACTATACTTGTTAGCCGGAGTAAAGGTAGCTTGTCCGGCGACTGCCTGACCTTTGCGCAGTTGATCCAAGGCCGCTTCAGCTTCACCCAGCGCGATATAGCTATCAGCCATGGCTTGGTGAACCAAAACCTGGGGCAGAATAGCGCTTGCAGCATCTTGCAACAAGACCTCGGCCTGTTCAAGCTCCATCAGGGCCGACTGATGCTGATCACAATGCTGTTGCACAATCGCCAAGAGATAGTGCAACAAGGGGTGATCTTCGATCAGCAAGGCGCTGCGATATTCGGCCTGCACCTCGCCCGACAGTTGGGGTTGAGCTTTGCTTTGGTTCAAAATACTGGCGAACGAGTCCCAGATCATCTGCGGCTCTTCGCCGATCAAAACCATGGTTATGTTGAGTCGTGCGATCGAGGCCGCATCGTTGGCACCCAGCTCTAAAGCACGTCGGAATTCGACTAACGCCGCCTCGTAGCGTTCAAGCTTCAAAAGCGCTTGACCGTACTGAGTATGCAGATCTTTCGACTTAGGTGCCCACTGGATCAAACGGCGATACTCTTCTAACGCTCGGTTGGTCTGGCCCAAGCGGAAATACGAGCTGGCTACGATGCTCATCTGCTCGGCCGCCTCTTCTATACGGTTGGCGTTGCGCAGTAGCTCGGCCAAGCGCGAGCGAGCGTTGATCGTATCGGGCGAATGCTCGATCAAGCGGTAGTAAACGTTGATAGCCTCTTCCGATTCGCCACGCACCATCAAGGTATCGATCAAGAGCTGATACTTGACCAAGGCCTCATTGATGCGCCCTTGTCGCTCGTAGATCTCGCCGATTCGCAGGTGAATGGGGAAGTATTCGACGTCAAGGTTAATGACTTCCAGACAGGCATCCAAGGCCGCTTCCAGCAAACCCTGTTCGATATAGCGCTCGCTAGCCAACACCCAGCGCTCGACTTGTTCCGACAAGCCGCTGGTATTCAGCTTGGTCACCGGAGCAAAGGTCGGCTGAGCCGGAGGCAGACTCTCAAGCGCCTCTAGCGGATCTGGCGGTTCGGGGGCAACCGGTGCAAAGCCCGGATCTTGCTCCAACAGATCATCGCCGCTCTCGGTATTGCTGTTGGGGCGCAAGAAGTCGGTGATCGGGCGGATCTTGCCCCAGGTCGAAGGCATGGCCTCGGGCTGCGGGGCCGGTTCGACAGGCTCTTCGGGTATGACCGGCAGTGCGCCTGTGCCCAGCGTGCGCAGCTTATCGAACATATTCCGCTCGGCCAGTTCTTTGGCACGCGCATTAAATTCGGCGGCACGATCGCGCCCCCAGCGCTTGCTCTGCAAGAAGCTCGCCAAGGTCGAGTAAAGCGAAGCTGCCCGTGCGATATCGCCGATCTGCGAGTAGATCGAGGCAGCATTCTCATACATCTGAATCAGTTCATCGACTTCGGCCTTGCCGATCGTTTCAAGATCGACTAAACGGATCGTCTGCTCAAACTCGCCCGCCGCCTCTTTCAACATGCCCAGCTCTTTATACGACGTACCCAAAGCGAAGTGCGTCGAAAGAGCGTATTCTGGGTCGTCGACAGCGCGAAGCAGCATATCGACCGCCTTCTGATGCTCGCCACGCTCTTGGTAGATCAAACCAAGCGTGTAGAAGACATCGCTGCGTTCGGTTCCGGCTTCAACTGCGCGTTCATAGTTTAGAACTGCGCCGTCGATATCGCCGTTGGCCTGCTGTTCGTTAGCTTGTTGAATGATCTTGTCGATCGCCACCTGTTGGGTGCGTAGACCGCTGGTCATTCCGGGGGAACGAGTGAAAGCTTCGGGACGACTCGCCGCTAACGTCTCTTCCGCATTGATCGACGAAGCCATAGTCTGGCGCAAAGCGATCAGGAATTCTTTAGCTTCGCGACTATTGGGGTCGTAACGTAGGGTTTTTTCAGCGTATTCAGCGGCGGTATCAAACTGACGTTGTTGCTGGGCATGCTGGGCCAAAATAAAGTATTCTGCCCCAGCCGCCGCACCAGCGCCTGTTTCTTCGAGCAAGCTCGCGAGCCGCAAACGCTGCTCGTCGTTATCCGGCTGCAGACGCAAAACCGAACGCAGGCTCTCGATCACCTTCGCGTTCAGCTTGCGATCGCTATGCAGCGCAGCCAGATCGATATAGGCTTGAACCGCAGCACGCGTATTCCCAGCACGTTCGTGATTACGAGCAATATTTTCGAGGTAAAACGGGTTATTTGGCTCAGCCGCGCGCAGCTCCTCAAAGATCTGGAGCGATTGCGAAAACTTTCCGGTATTAAAGAGAGCGACAGCGGCAAGGATACGTGCTTCAACATCTTGTGGGAACTCGTTTAACGCGCGTACCGCGCTCTTGAGCGCGTCGTCCCAGCGCGCTTGCTGTGAAGCCTCTCGGCTCTGGTCCATCGCTCGATCATAAATAGCGCGGTTGCCTGGCATGAGTGTCACTCCAAGTTGAGCATTGTAAGGTTGAATATTGAACGATGAAATGGTGCCACAGATCTGAAAGATCTGTACTTACAATTCTACAATCTTTATTCGCCCTTTTGCAAGCCTATTATGATGATGCACTGGATGAGACGTAAGAATAAGTGTAATGACTATGGAGAAAACGTGCGTTTTCTCCATAGTAGCATGAAATTAGCTTTGAAGCAGTGTCAAAACCAGCGCTTTTTGAACATGTAAACGATTCTCGGCTTGGTCGAACACCACCGAACGCGATCCATCGATCACATCGGGTGTAACTTCCTCACCACGGTGGGCGGGAAGACAGTGCATAAACAGAGCGTCTTTCGGCGCCTCGCCCATAAGTGCGGCGTTCACTTGATAGGGAGCAAACACGGGCAGGCGTTGCGCACGCTCGTGCTCTTGGCCCATACTCGTCCAAACATCAGTATAAACGGCATCGGCCTTTTGAACCGCCTCCTGCGGCGAACGCGTCACCGTGATCGAACAGTCGTGATCGGCAGCGATCTTATGGGCCTGTTCCAAAATATCCGGCTCCGGCTGATAGTCTTGAGGACATCCAACCTGTACGTTCACTCCTAGCATAGCACCTAGCAATAACAAAGAATGACACATATTATTATTGCCATCGCCGATATAGGACAGTGTCAAACCTTGGAGCCGTCCATACTTCTCGAGCAAGGTCAGCATATCTGCCAAAACCTGACAGGGATGCTCTCGGTCACACAGCGCGTTAATGACTGGAACGCTGCTGTAGCGAGCCAGCTCTTGTACGGTGGCATGACGGAAGACGCGAGCCGAAATAATCTGAACGAAACGGCTGAGGTTACGAGCGACATCCGGCACGCTCTCGCGACCGCCCATATCGATATCGCGCGCCGCCAGATAGGAAGCGCTGCCGCCCAACTGATTCATGCCCGCTTCAAATGCTACACGAGTACGCAACGAGGGCTTTTCAAACACCAGCGCCATGGTTTTGTTGCGCAAAGGCTGCTCTTTGTGCGTTCCCGTGCTCTTCCATTCCGCCTTCAATTCGAGTGCTAACTTAAGAAGCGCTTCGGCTTCTTTGTCGCTGAGATCCGTGACCGAAAGATAGTGTTTTGGCATGGCTGTTCCTAGATCAAAAAGTAGAAATAGAAGAACGAGCGATATGCTCATGACATATCACCCTTCTTCTTCGGCGAATAGCTAACCAGCTTATAGCTTCCTGCGTCCTCCGAAACGTTGTTGGACAGTTAAGCGTCGATAATCGCCCGCCTCGATGATAATACGTTCTGGGCTCAAGACTGCATCAAACATACGAGAGCGGATGCGGGGTTCGATTTCGTCGGGTGGTCGGTTACTTGTGATCACCGTTGGTAAAGCATAATTATAGCGGTGGTTGATGATCTGGTAAAGTTTCTCTTTGGCCCAAGGGGTGGTATTTTCGGTGCCCAAATCGTCAAGTATCAACAGCGGCACTTCGCGAATCATCTCGAAACGTTCGTCATATTGAACCTCACTCGACGGGCCGAACGTGCTGCGTAAATGATCGAGCAGGTCGGGCACAATCGCAAAGAGCACGCGAATATGACGGTTCAGGGCTTCGTTAGCGATCGCTGCTGCCAGATGCGTCTTGCCACAACCATAGTTGCCAAAAAAGATCAGCCAACCTTGCGGACGGCGCGCGTACTCAACAGCCCGCAGATAAGCGCGGCGTACGCCCGGCACATCAGCATCAAAGGTTTTAAACACTTTATCGGCAAACGGTTCAAGGTTGCTCATGCGGCGTAATTCTTCAGCAGCGCGCCGCTCTTTAGCCTCCTGGCGACAACGGCAAGTCATCAATACGCCGAAATTTGGGTCGCTCACAGGAACATCTAAGGTGTAATAACCAGCATCACGACAAATGGGACAAGCGGGCTCAGATGTCGGATTCATCCCCCCCAAGCCTGAAGAGGTTTCCGAACTCTCCACTCGTAAATTTCTCCACATCGATAGGTCGTTCTGATCGATTCGGCGCATTCTGTCGTCCATGCGCGGCCCACCTCTCCAATACCTTGCGAATATAACGCCATGAGCGGGCATTAGCACGCACCGCTTCACGGATCGCATCTTCTATCCAATGGGCTGGGTAACGCTCCTCTGCTTCGCGCAGCTCTTCAACCAACAATGGCGTTACCAAGCCAATATTTTGTTCATATAACGTAACCAATTTCGGACGCTCAACAGGCACTTCTTCTAGCAGCGCTAAAGCAGCAGCATCGAATTGCTCGACCCACATACGATTAGGAGCGGTGTTGGCGAGATACCAGTTCACAACTCGCGCCCCCTCAGGAGCTGCAACATGCAAAAGAGTTGTGCGCCGCACCGCCGCTTCAAGCCCTTCGCTCAAGAGCTCTTCAAAACTTCGCAGTGGTGAAACCGATTGCAAAGCACGCTTTAAAAGCTGATCGTTAGCCAATGTATCCCAGTTCAAACGACGCGGCGTTCCTCGCTGGCGGCTCAAACGATAGAAAACGTGTAAAGTTACTTTCAGTTCACTCGGCAAGGTGATGGCAGGTATCACTTCGCTGAAGAGTTCTGGCGGCAGGCCCACAAGGTTGTCAGTTGAAAAACCTGAAAATGCCATAGATGTTTTACGAACCTGTTGGAGATTGCGGGTCGGCTGCAACGAACCCCGAGCGTCTTGTGCGAGCCACCTGTTGACGGCCTCTCTTTATTACCGTACATGCCATATTACCACAGCCGTGCCCACTCTGCCAAAGCCTTTCAAACTATTTTCTAGCCAACAGGCGAGCGCTTTACCGAGCAAAAAAATACCCCTTCCCGCGTTAGAAAGCGCAAGAAGGGACACTACATCCGCTTGTTCAGGTTTGAGCTTTGGCGGTCAAGGCTTTTGCTTCCATTCGGTCTCAAGCGCGTCCGCCTACGGCTACCAACGGGCTGTCCGCCAAAACGGGCTGCTAGCTGTGCACGAAAGCCCGCCTGAATAGAGCGATTCAAACAGATTTCCGATAACACCAAATTCGTTTTAAAGGCTTGCATTTGCTTAACGCAGAAAAACAACAAGCCGGGGAAAGAGTTGTGGACATTTCGCGCGATCGCGCGAAATGTCCACAACAAACATAGACAAGTTCCGCTCTGCCAAAGGCCAAATAAAAAGCAATCAACCGAAAACGGCTATAAGCTGCTTTAAAAGCGGCCTACTGGGCCCGCACAAAGCCCTGTTCGATCAAGTAATCCAAAATGATATGGGCGTTCTCTTCGGGAGTCTTGTTGACCGTATCGAGCGTGATCTCAGGGTTGATCGGAGCCTCATAGGGGTCGCTGATTCCGGTGAACTCTTTGATCTCGCCGCGACGAGCCTTGGCATACATGCCTTTCACATCGCGCTGCTCGCAGACTTCCAGCGGGGTATCGACGAAGACCTCGATGAAGTGGCCATCGCCGACCATCGAACGTACAGCGTTGCGGGTAGCGCGATAGGGGCTGACCGCCGCACAAATCGCGATACCGCCATGGCGCACGATCTCCGAAGCGACATAGCCGATGCGCAAAATGTTGGTGTCGCGATCTTCCTTGCTAAAGCCCAGACCTTTCGACAGATGGGTTCGCACCACATCGCCGTCGAGCATCGTCACCTGGCGGCCATACTGCAACATCAGCAGGGTCAAGATCTCGGCGGTGGTCGATTTACCTGCGCCGCTCAAACCGGTGAACCAGATACAAGCGCCTTGGCGGTGGCGGGGCGGGTAGGTCTCGGCCAAGATGCTAGCGACTTCGGGGCGTGTAAACCAGCCAGGCAACTGTTTACCCTTGTTAAGGTAGTCGTCGCGTACTTGGGTGCCCGAAATCGAAGCGGTTTTGGCGCCCGCCGGGATCTTCGAGACCTCTTCGTAACGATCTTCATCGGGCAGATAGGTCAGCTCGCTAAAGGGGATCATCTTGACGCCCAGCTCCTCGCTGTACTTGGCAACCAGTTCCTGAGCATCATAGGGACCATAGAAGGGCTTGCCGGTCGAGTCTTTGCCCGGGCCAGCGTGATCGCGCCCCACAATAAAGTGGTTAGCGCCATGGTTACGACGAATCAATGCGTGCCAAAGGGCTTCGCGTGGGCCCGCCATGCGCATAGCGAGCGGCAGCAAGGCCAGCAAAATGCGATCCTGATCGTAGTAGTTGTCGGCCAAGGCCTTGTAAGCTCGTACCCTCGTGTAGTGGTCGACATCGCCCGGCTTGGTCAGGCCAACCACCGGGTGCAGCAACAATACGCCGTCGATTTCAGCAATGGCGCGCTTGGTCAGCTCTTCGTGAGCGCGGTGAAGCGGGTTGCGCGTCTGGAAGGCGACCACCGCTTCGCGGCCCTTGGCGATCAAGCGCTCGCGGGTCTGTGCAGGAGTCAGACGCAGCTCGGTAAAGTCGTAGTGCTTCGGCAATTGCAACACGCGCAGGCGTCCGGCGATATTGAGCGGCCCCCACTTATGCGACTCGGCCACCAAAGGATGGCGCACATCTTCGCTGCCAAAGACCTTCAGAGCAAGTTCACGTTGATCCCAAGGATAGATCTCTTCAACGGTCAAAATCGCCAAGAGCTCATTTTTCGAATTGCGCAAAGCGACATCTTTATCAAGCGAAATAGGAGCGTCGTTGCTTACTGGTAAGGTGACGGGAATGGGGAAGATATGACCGCTGGTGAGACGCAGTTCCTCTAATACTCGCTCGTAATCTGCTTTGCCAAGAAAACCATTGACGGGCGAAAATGCGCCAGTTGCCAGCAACTCAAGGTCGTTAACCGAACGGTCCGAAAGCTGGATCGAAGGCAGGTGGCTCGCCTCAGCACGCAGTGCTTCTTGCTCTTCAGCCGAAACAAGCAAATTAACGAGCTGACCGCCGTAGGGTGGGATAAGAGTCGTCAAAATGGATCTCCTTACGATGTTATCAAGCGTAGTAGCTGAACGTTAACTGCATGAGCAGTGGGTATAAAGCAAGCGGGCTTTGTACCTCAACGGAGAGTGGTGCAGAGCAGAGATATGAGTACGCCCGAACTGGTGGTTATAGGGAATGAGATTTCTGACTTGAATATGGGAATGATAGTAGAGGTAGGCCTCAAATGAGAAGTCTCTCGAAATATCGGAATCATACCTACTTGTAAACAAAACAGGCTCAGTATAGGTATTGCTTATAACCAGCATATTACAAGCCAGAAAACATTAAAATATGGTAAAAATACCCTCTTAAGTCGTTTCCATCTCTTGAACTATCATAACACGAATAAACCCTCCTAATCCATTTAAAGCAAATCCGCTTAAAACCTACCGTAACACAGAAAAACGAAGGGAAGTGTTGTGTGCATTTCACCCAGCCGCGTGAAATATCTCACTCCAAACATAGTCATACGAAATCCGTTTGAATCGTCGGCTTTGGGGAGGTCTTTCGGCACACACTGCTACAAGCCCCGTTTGTTGGGCGGGATGTTGGTAGCCGTAGGCGGACGCGCCAAGGGCCTTTCTTTTGGGGCAAAACCTAGCCGCAGCAAGCTGAAGCAAGCAGAATTTGCTAGCATGTTCCAATCTATCGATGGCCAAAAGCAATAGACTCATCGGTTTGGTATAAAACAACAAAGATAGCGCTCGATCAAGCGCTATCTTTGCGTATTTGTATGTAAATCGCGTATTCAGTAGGCTCTAACGCGCAACATATTCGTAGGCGCCCGCATCAAGCTTACCACCTTGAGGAATGAGATTTCCAGCAAGGTCGTAACTGGTTTTAAAACCAGCGTTATACTCAACGCCCATATCAATGGCTGGGCTATCTGAGCGCAAGCGGAAGTCACCCTTAGCAGCATCCACAAAACGCGGATCGGCGATCTTCGAGGTACGGTCTCTATCCTCGGGGGTTGGGAAGAAGATTCTGATCTTACCTTCGCCGCCCGAATGCCAGAAGACATTGTTGCTCTCTTGTGCACCAGTGCTGTCGATATGGCCGATCGTTCCATTCGACCAAATGATATTGTTCTTGAGGGCTAGAATATTCGCCCCGCAGGTGCCATCACAATTGACCGCAAAACTCTCTCCATGAGTCAGATAAACCGTATTGTGAACAACATTCGTTCTCAATACAGGCCCACGGTTGCTATCTCCACCACGGGTCACCACAAACTGTGCCTTGGGGATATCAGCCGTTACCAAGTTGTAGGCGAAGGTATTATCTTCGCTACCTTTTTGACCCAGCTCGGTAAACGTATTGTTGTTATGGGCCGTATTGTGGTGAATATAGTTGCGCTTCCCTCCATAGATCTCGACCGCTGAGCCGTCGCGCCCATAATCGTAGGAACAAGCATCGTGGCCATCGATACGGTTATAGGCGATCTCGTTATCGTCGCCTTGAACCACAATCGCAGCAGCACCCGAATCGTTATTGCCAGCCTTATCCAAGGTCTCCATCATGGTGTTGTTGATGAATTCGTTATACAACAACTTGCTGCGCCGTGATCCTGAGCGCAATCGAACCGCATGGGTATGCTTCTCGGCCTTGGAATTGCGCACCGTCACATAGCGCGATTCAGATGAAATATTGAAGCCTACCGTATGGCCGATAGCTTGATTCGCACAGCTAGAATCTCTCCTTTCGACCTTGGCCATGGTATGGAGATACTCGACCACCACATACGAAGCGCTGATATCGACATTGTTTGGATTGCCTTTATCAGTCGAGTTCTTAATAATCGGCAGGTCGCCCGAGCCATAGGCCCCGATCGTAATCGGCTGATCGGCTGTGCCGCTCCATCGCACCAGCAGTGGGCCGGTCCAAGAGCAGCCCCGCTTTAACAGCAGGTTCTCACCTCTTTTAAGCGTAAAGCTTTTATCGTTGACTTTGTCTAAGGTTTTCCAAGCTTGGGTCGGAGAAGTACCCTTGTTGCGATCGTCGCCGTTGACACAATCGAGGTAATAGGTGACTGAACCGTTACGAATAAAGGGCAAATATGACGTATAAGTGGCCGAGGTATCCGTTGTATGCCAAGCGATAGCTTGAGCGCTACCGTACGAACAGACCAATGTCACGATCAGTATCATACATACATGAAATGGGCGTGCTTTCTTTAGTCCAGAACCCATGCGTATGAAAAACGTTTCTACAAGACGCTTGGGAAACTGTGCCATGTCGCATCCTCCACTCATAAACAGAGGCACCCCCGCAAACCTTTTTGTCTGCAGAGGCGCCTATGCTCTACTTCTTATTTAGGCTCAAGTCGTTGGTTGGGTTCGTAGGTTCGTTAGGGATACATAACCACAGATTATGGCGACGATGTTGTAGGTCGTGTGCCACTCTCACTGTCTGCCAAACAACACGCCCACAAGTTCTTATAACAAAACGCGTCTGTAGTTGCACTCCCTATCACCTCAAAAGAAGTCTGAGAGGAACTCCTTTAACATGATGTTTACCAACCAGTGTCGTATTCTGGTCGGGTATATCATGCGTTACCTTTGCTCGAAAAGTCAACCCTTTAGCAGGTGCTTTCCCGCCCTAAGATGACAAATCGTGACCTTTTTCCTATTAGGGTAAGGCCGTGACGATGAAGTCATCAAAGCTATAGGTATAGGTGATATCGTCTGCCGAAGCGCTAATAAAGCTGCGCAAGCCTACACCACCAGCAGTGGTAATCGCATTGGCAGGCGCATCGTTCGTATCGAGCTGCCAGTTTGTCGGCTCGCTATCAGTGCTGCGCCAAACCTTCATGCGCAACTGAACCGATCCATCGCCTTGGTTCTCGGTCTGGAAACGCACATTCAACTCTGTTCCAGCCGTTATTGTAAACAGGCTACTCGATACGCTGCCCACATCGATCTCGGCGTTGTTCTGGTAGCGTGTCACCTTCATATAGACCTTGCCGTCGTACTGAATACGTACTTGAGCGCGGTACTCAGATTTCGCAACCTCATCGCGTCTCGCTACACCATAGAGGTACACGTTACCATTCGTGCCTGCTAGCTGATCGACCGACACCTTGAAGCGCATATCGATATCGTCGATCGCAAGCTCGTTGAGAATCGCGCTGCGGCTTTCACCACGGAGATGGGTAAATTGACCCACGCTTCCATTCACCGAGAAACTGCTATATCCATCATTCGGCCATAGCGTGTAGACACCGCCAATCGGTGCGTTGCCCCACGTATCGCTCTCACTGCGACTAAAGTCATCATAGGCGATAGCCACAATAGTTGGTGTGCTAGTCGGCGTGTAGGTCGCCGTCGGGGGCACTGGTGTCCAAGTTGCAGTCGGTGGTACTGGCGTATCTGTCGGTGGCACTGGTGTCCAAGTCGCAGTCGGTGGTACTGGCGTATCCGTCGGGGGCACTGGTGTCCAAGTCGCAGTCGGTGGTACCGGCGTATCCGTCGGGGGCACTGGTGTCCAAGTTGCAGTCGGTGGTACTGGTGTCCAGGTCGCAGTCGGCGGCAAATTAGTTGCCGTCGCGGTCGGAGGAACATTTGTCGCTGTTGCGCTTGGTAGGGCTGTCGTTGCAGCGCTCGTCGGCGTCAATGTATTGCTAGGCATTAAGGTCGGCGACACTGGTTCTTTTGTAGTCGTCAAAGTCGCGCTGGGTGTAGCAGGCGCAAGCGTCTCGCTAGGCGTGAGGCTAGGCGTAAAAGTGGGCGTTCCTCCGGGCGGATTATGGCGCCCCACTGGCAATTCTCGCGGATCAGAGTAGTAAACGAGCGGAAGGTAAAAGTAGTAGCTCGCTGACCCCTGGGCAGGTTCTTCAGAGCTAACCATTGCCTTCAGTAAGGGGGTGCTAGCAACGATGCTAGCCACAATGCCTAATGAGGTTATTCCGGTAACGATCTGAGTTCGTTTTGGCAGGTGATGGTGCCAAGAGTAGGTGCGGCGCAACAGTGCGCAAGTTTGCATAAGACGAATCTTCATCGCTCTTTCTTCTCTACAACGTACTCCTACGATATGAAACACAATAAAATACGGCTCAGATTGCCAGCCCAATATAAGCTGAATGCCTTGGCAGACAAGAGTGAAGCTTCAGCTCAATAATCGCACAGACAATCTGAGCCATATTCCCTTGGAATAAGGCAGTTGAGTTAGAAGTTACTTAACCCTACACACAGCCGTGTGTTTAATATCACCTCCGGCCTAAAACCAAGAATCGTTGATTACTTGTTCAAGCCTTAACTACTACCGTTTAATCATCGGTAAATAGACCCTATAAGAAGGAGGTGAAACTTCTTGGGTTGGCAGTTTCGTTTGATCAGCCGGTTGACTGGTCACTGTGCGAGATGGTGTTGCCGTACTAGTTACTGTCTGAGTTGTTGAAGTGCTGGTCGCAGTCGCCGCTGTCGGCACCACTGATGTAGTGGTTGTCGTTGTCGGTACTGCGCTTGTGACTGTCGTCGTTGGAACGACCGTTGTATCGGTCGCCGTTGGCGTAGCCGTATCGGTTACCGTCGGGCTGGGCGTATCGGTCGCCGTTGGCGTAGCTGTATCGGTTACCGTCGGGCTGGGCGTATCGGTCGCCGTTGGCGTAGCTGTATCGGTTACCGTCGGGCTGGGCGTATCGGTCGCCGTTGGCGTAGCCGTATCGGTTACCGTCGGGCTGGGCGTATCAGTCGCTGTTGGCGTTGGGCTGGCTGTCTGGGTCGGCGTGGGCGATACGATCTCGGCCGGACAGCCAGAGCCTATGCTCCCATCAGTAACGCATAGATCATCAAAGCTTACCTGTACTGGCTGAGCTAAGAGGTACTTCGAGTTATCGCTTACATAAGCTCGAAAACCAATATTACCGCTTGCCTGCAAAATAGGCGTGCTATCGCTCGCTGTGTAGTGCCATACTGCGGGTTCAGGCTGTCCATCAAGCCATACTCGCATACGAATAGTTGTTGGGTCTGTACCCATAGCTTGCATGCGAACCCACATAAAGGTGTTGTGGGTATAGGTGATTGTTGCTGCAGGCAGACTAACCTCACTGCTGAGCACCGTCTCAGAATTCTGAACAATGCGGCTCGCGCGCAAACCGACCCTACCGAGCGACGAAACCGTCACGCGACCACGATATTCCGTATTGCCATTCACATGGCGCGCTACAAACATGGTCTGGGTATTCAGACCATCGGTAGGATGATCGATCCGCATTCGAGCCAGAATATCGACATCGGTCGCCCACACATCAGTCATATACGAGCCGATAGTGGTATTGGTTCGAGTCAAAATTAAAGTGCCAGCACCATCCGTCGAGAGATAATCGAATGTATCGTTGTTAAGATAGCCTGTACTGTTATAAGCAGCATACTCACCGCCCTTGTCTGCACGCCCCCAACCGGGATGAGTACGATTAAACCTATCATAGGCATACGACTGCGGCAGACTTACAGTAGGTGTTGCTGTCGGCTCAGGAAGGCTGACAGAGCTAACCGCAATTTGAGCAGAAAACTCGGATGTATTACCCCAAGCATCAGTGGCAGTGGCGGTCACATACTCGCCCAAAGCGACACCGCTCACAGGGATAATGAAGCTTCCATCAGCCAAGCTCATGCCAGAACCGATAAAAGTCTTACCTTGGGGAATTGCTGCCCCGCCATCGCTAGAGATAAAGACCTCGATCGTACACAAACTACAGGCGGTGCCGCTCACCGCTTGAGGGCTAGCCTGCAGCAAAACAGGCGTGTTTAAACCCTCGTTTGCACCTGTATCAAGATCGCCGGGGTCGTTCGGGGAAGGCCCTTCAGTATCAATATCTATTCCGATGTAGGTATTATCATAGATAGAATTACGAGTGAGAGTATTATAATCGGTAACTGAATTGTTATCAATTACTCCACTCGGTAGTAAGTTACTTACGATAACACCAGAGCGGTTATACGCGATCCTATTATTGGGACCGATCACATTATATTGCGCGGCATCGATAATACGAATGCCAAAATTCTCGTTTGGTATCGGCACTCCACCACGCGTAACACCGATCCAGTTGTCCCGCACCTCATTACCGTTGGTAAAATAGCCTTCGATCGTAATACCACCCTTGCGTAAGAAGGTGCTCCCCGTTGTATTGCCGTTATTACCAATCACATTGTTGGCTACAAGATTATTTGTTACCCGATCCTCTAGGTGAACGCCATTGTAGGCATTTGAGGTCTCGCTGGTCGCCACTTCGCCAGTAACATCGGTACCGATCAAGTTATTGATGACTTGATTACCAGTCGTTAAGGTTGCGTGCGAAATCTCAATTCCCTCGCCCTGAGAGTTACCCGAAACAACATTCCCTTCAATAATGTTGTAAGACGAGTGCGAATTGATATCGATACCATGGCTAGCATTGCGTCGCCGTTGTGTACCATTCGGGCGCAACCCAATGATGTTATTGACAATCTGGTTATGATCGGTGCCCTCATCGAAAAAGGTTATACCGTTATGCGAATTGCCCGAGATCACATTACGGTCGGCGGGATTAGGGCCACCAATACGGTTATAGCTCGCACCCTCGGCCAAATTAAGGCCAGCAGAGTTACTTAAATAAGATTGTTGTATGCTTCCAGTCGGGTTGGTGCCAATAAAGTTGCCAGCGAACACATTATGTTGGGCGCCTTTGCCATACACAAAGAACTTGCGCCGCCCATTGTAAAGCGATAATCCGCGTATCTCATTGTTGGCAGAAATAATTTGGAAAACATCCTCGGCCGTTGGATATGAGCCATTTGGCAACTGGGTACAGCCGGTCGACATACAACCAAGCACCTCAACTTTGATCTGAGCGTTGCTCGCTAGAGGGTCGGTATTCTCTACTGCCCCGGTCTGGGTATAACCATCGATAAAGGTACCACCTGTTATATCACTTAAAGCGGGCAGAGTTTTAGTAAGTTGAATCGTCTTAAGGCCCGTGCCTGGAATAGCAAAGGTAATCAGATTCGGGCCAACATTGGCATTGGCTTGATCGATCGCAGCACGCAAGGTACATACGCCGGCAGTTGTCTTACAGACACCATCGGTCACATTGGAATCACCGGCATCGCCAGTCGAATTCACAACGAACGTAATGTCCCCACCGCTTATCCGCGCCATTGGTTGCATTGTGCTAAAGCCTTGCGTCACCAATTGCGCATCGCTCACATCAATACAGCCATCGCCATTGATATCGGCACGATTATGATAGGCATTAGCACACACTACGCCTTGTTCATAAGCACGCACCCACTCTAAGGCAAATAAAGCCGCATCAGCATAATCCACTCGTGAATCACCGTTTAGATCCAAACTAGCACTCGCGCCAGCAGGAAGTGAGCGGACTCGTGCAGAGCCAGAAGGTGCAGGTATACGCTCATCCGACGTACCAACATTGATAGTTATTTTGGATACAGAAAAAGAAGCGTTTAGGCTTTGCCCGACCGGATCAACCAAAAGCACATCGGCCAGATCGATCTCGAGCCGACCAGCCTTCCGAGGCAAGAGGCTGAAAGATGCTAGGAGCAGATCACCATTTGCTCCCGAAACAGTGCGTCGACTGGGCAGAATAGTACCTGCCTCCAAACAGTTAGCCATGGGGCAACTAAACGCTCCAAGTGTGATACCGTTGGCGCCAAGCGCCTTCACCGGCAGAACATCTCGTATCTCGCTACGTAGATCGCCTCCAAGCGACTCGCTAGCAGCAAACTCTGCCGCTTGGGTGTCATAATTGAAGGTTGCTTGGTAGCCAGCCAGATTTTGAGCATCGAACAAGCTCAAACTGATAATGATCGGTTGATTAACGACAGCCGCGCTTGGTCCAGAGAGAACCAAGCGTGGCTGCCCAGATTGTGCAGAGGCGCTAGAAACAAAGCCTTCACACAACAAAGCCAACAATACGATAAAACTGATCCACCAAAGGGCTTTAGAATTGATTGATGCAGAATCTACTTGACGAGATGTCATAGCACGAAATCCTTACGAATGGACGGATACGAAGCTTCAATGCTATTAAGGCGTAATTCGCAACTTACTTACCGATGGAGGGTATATATCTCTGGTTTTACAGCGCGAACCACATCGTTCACTGCATCTCATCATGGCGTATTCAACTATACTGGATAGATTCCAAAAACAGCGTTAAGACCATACTTTTCGAGATCGATCTCCATTAGGCATTTGCGGGCTTGGAGATCGTAACAAGCAATATGGGTGGGCAATACACGTCGCATGCCATGCGCTAGCCAACCGATATTCTCACGAAACTTTGTGGGGCGAATACGCGAGAAACCTACCCATACATTCGACCCTTCAAAATAGAGACTGCGGCACCAGCCCAACAATACATCGGATGGGTGCATGCTTGTAAGATCTATCGTCTCTTCAACTTGAAGCGTTTCGGGATTAGCAACAATAATCTTTCCATTCACCATGGTGAAATAGAGCCGATCATTGTAAAGCACACCGTCGTGAATACGCTCGCCGCCAATCTCAATACGTTTGGAAGGATCGGTGACACATAAAGCATCTTTTTGATGGAAGCGTGTCGCCCAGACATCATCGCCTAACTGAAAAACATAATTAGGATGTGAGCGATGAGGTTTGGTATTCACCCCATGACGATAATCAATATTCTTAGAGAAGTTCGACCAAGTATCTTCACCCAAAACATTCCATTCATTAATGACATCGCCACTGTAACTCAATTCAAGCACGGTTTCTAAGCCTGAATTTGCAACAAGCAATGTGTCTCGTGATGAAGGCGCAACATGATGCACATCATTAAAGCACGAAATCGAGACATAGCCTTTTTGAGTAAAACTTGGCACATCATACAGAATGACTTCAGTTTGAGTACAAATATAGAGGGTATTTCCCTTTAAACTTCCCGATTTAAACAAAATCGGATCATTCGGAGCACATGCTTCGGGTGGTGAAACATACTCAAGCTTTGTGGCAACAGATTGCGTTGAAGGGTCAACCTCTAAAATAATACCCTTCTGGTAGCTGTACCACGTGTCCGTATCGGCCATAAGTGGCCGCAAACCTGCTTGTTGACCGCCTGCAACATACAATCGCTTCAATGAAACCCCCTTGTTTACTTGGTTTGGCACATATCTACATTGGAGTTTGTTCTACAAGGACCTTTACTTCAATTGCAACAACGATGCCAAATACAATAAGTAACGGAATAACGAGTATATTCAAAATCCAAATTAAATACGGTGCTGGTTTCTTGGGAGCTGTGCGTAACAGCTCCCGATGCACTAAAACTAAAAGTAACAATAATGTCGCTGCAATACCTGCAAACCGCGAATTAATTAGGGTATCTACAATGATACTGTTCATGATCACAAATATATCATTAAAGTACGCGATCATAGTTACCCCCTAGCTTTCATAAAGGTTGGTAAGTAAGCAGCGATGATAGCACCCGCTAAAATTGTCTGGCTTACAAGCCAGGATATTCCAAAGGCAATAACCCCCACCCTTGGAAGAAGAAAGTATCCTATTCCGAGGATCGAGACACACAAAAAGGCCTGCATCGAAACGAGCAACTTCATCCGCCGTTGAATACGTAACAAGCTGATAAACATCGTTGTTACGATTGTAGGCAATGTTGCAAGCGCCAATAAGCGCAATAACATTGTACCCTCTTCAACATAGCTTTTTCCAAACAAATGAAGCACAATTGGTGCTAACACCACAACGCCAATCACTGCAGGAAGTATTAGTTGCAAGGTCCGAACGAGCATCCGCTTGGTATAGGTGATCAATTTTGATTGATCAAAAGCCGCTTCAACCATCAAGGAAGTGCTCATATTGGTCGCCACCAGCTGCAACGATGAGGCGATCATCCAAGCCATATTGAAGTCGGCCGAATGCGAATTGCCCAACACTTGATTAATGATCGGCAATGGCAGCATAGTATAGGCCATCGAAAGCAGCGACCCTGTGTAATCGCCGATCAAATAGTCTCTAATATGGTTTTTATCGAACGGCTCCTCACGGTCTTTGGTAGCCTCGATATGGGTAGGTAGTAGGCGCTTAAAGATCAACCAGTTGATCGGAATGATCAAAAAGATCAAGGGTATCGTCCACGAGAGATACACTCCATAGGCTGGGATCAACGCTGCCAACGCCACCAACAACAACAACTTCACGACAGCGTAGGTTGTGTTCTCGATCGGCACCCATTTACTTTGACGCATACCAGAGAGCGCGCCATCCTGTAACGTAAAGATACCCCATAATGTGGTAGATACAATGAACCACAGACCTATTTTGAGATCGGATCGTAGCTCGGCAAACATGTCCAGCCAAGCGCTGCCCACAAAACAGAGCAAGAGTCCCACAAGCGCCGATACAATCATATTGACTGTATAGGCCCGCAAGATCAAACTACGTGCAGTTGTTCCTGCTCGTGGTAAGAAACGGATCAACACGCCGTTGAGATTAAAGCGTGTCACCGTCGAGACAAAGGTCATCGTCGAGATCATCGTAGCATTGAAGCCGACGATATCTTTGTCGTACCAGCGCGACGCTAAAACCCAATACAAAAAGCCCAAAACCGACGTTGTTAAAGAGCTAATGACCAGTGCATAGCCATTGCCGTACAGTGGAGAGCGGAGGTGTTCGATTAGGCTCGCTCTGGAAATGTGTGATAGTGCGATAATGCGCTTGCCCATAACCAGCTTTTACCCATTCTGTTGCATCAGCGAACTAGCTACTGAAACCGCCTGCCCTACGCCGATCGCCTTCCATAACTGGCTGGTCGCTTCGGCAGCGGCGGCGAAGCTATAGTGCTGAAGCATATCCTGACGGGCTTGATATGCCATGCGAACACGCTCTTGACGGCTCAATTGAGCTACGCTAACCAATCGCTCGGCCAATTGATCAGGGGTTTCATACGTTGTACCATTGATGTTGTTCTTAACAATTGCAGAACGATTCGCAAAGGGAGCTGCTGCTACAATAGCTTGGCAAGCCATCGCCTCCAGCAAAGTGAGCGGCGGCTCGACTGCAACCGGCGCGCTAAAAGGTAACAAGACAACATCGGCGGCATTGTAAACAACAACCTTCTCTGTCTCAGAAAGATCGTGCAGATGAGTTGTTAAAGGTATCGACGTTTCTTCGGCGTGGCGAACGTGCTCTTTAGCCCATTCGATGTTATAAGCATGGGTCGCAACGGGCGCAAAGATCTCCATTCGTAAATTGGGAATCTGCGGAGCGGCTTTTTGCAGAGCTTGAACGATCTCTCCGGCTGGGAAACGTAGCGGCGAGATCGTACCGATATAGGCAACAATAAAGGCATCTTCTGGTAAACCCAGTTTTCGTCGCGCTGCCACCCGATCCATCGCTTTAAACAGATTGGTATCGGTTGGCGGGGGTACCAAGTGCAACTTCTCTTTCGGATAGCCTTGGGCCGCTAAGCTCTCACGGATCTGTTCACAGTTACAAGCATAGGCCGTGACCCATTGATCGAAGACGCGCCAACCCAAGATCGCACGCGCTCGCTCTACCTTACCTTGGTACATCTGGCGAGTAAGCACCACGTGGCTTACCACCTTCACCCCATGGTTTTGCAAAATAGGTGCCAGAGCTAGTGGCACATTGAGCAAGTGAGCTACCTCGACCCGATACTGCTGCACCAGCTTTTTCACATAGTTAGCGACGTGTGGAATGGATAAATAGTCGCTCTTCGCACCGTATTCTAAGTGGTTAAAGAGATGCGAGACATATGAGACTTGCAGAGCCTGTTCGCGAAAGCGGTCTTGGGTCAGCGACAAGGCATGCACCGGTCGCATCTGGCCGATCACCTGAATCAGGTTACGGGTGATCACACGTCCGCCCTCGTTCCATGGCCCATGGATGCCTCGTCCAAGTACCAAAACGCTCGATCTATCTGAATAGGCTTGGGCGCTCGTTGAGTCACCCAAAGCCGAGAGATTTGTTAGCATCGCGCTACCTCTTGGTATAAATGCTCGAAGGTTGAACGGATGGCAACACCAGTAAAACGGTTGATGCCTTCTTGGGCAGTACGTCCAAGTTGAGCAGCCAAAGCTGGATCATTGATTAAGCGCTGCATAGCCCGAGCCAGATCGTCGACATCTCCGGGCTTAACCAACAATCCATTCACACCATCCTCAACCATATCCGTGTTTCCGCCAACTCGAGTCGCAATCACAGCTTTCCCTTGGCTCATCGCTTCGCGAACCACACCGGGAAGCGGATCAGGCCAAACCGAAGGAACGAGACCGAACAGGCTGCGCCGCCAACACTCCATCACGACTGCATGAGGCTGCGTGCCCAACATCACCACACCGGGAGGGAACTCAGTCGGAGTATCGTGCCAGACCGTGCCGATCAGCACCAGCGGAGGAGCATCACGCAACTGTTGATAGGCGCTTAGCAAGTGCTTCAAGCCTTTGTGTGGCTGAAGCGCGCCTACAAACAGCATAAAAGGCTCTTTCGGCAGAGCTTCCGGCAGCTCCGCCGGGTCGATCTGGGTTGACAACGTTTCAGAGCCGCTGGGCAACACAATATCGGGAATGCGCTCTAGCAGCACCGGCGAGCGCGGATTGCTAATCAGATCGCGCTTGATGATCGTCTGCACAAAAGAGCTGACGCTATGTACCGCCGACACCTTACGCTTTAGCAGCGCCCGACTGCCAAAAATTCCTCCTACAGCGACCGCCGCTTTCGGAACACCGTACGATTTCGCCGCGCAGCGCATACATTTCGGCAGTTCAGCTCCACTACAAATCCTTCCCTCATAGAGCAGCGTCCTTGTGGCACAGCTATAGCCATAATCGCGCGCCGATACCACGAGCGGAACCGAAAGCCCAACCAAAGCGCCCGCACACGAGTAGGTGATCCAACCGTTAGAGTGAATCACATCGGGCTTGATACGTTTGATCAGGCGTCGCAATGCCCAAGCCAGAGCAGGGTCAGGAAAGGGCGGATGATAGCGCCGCCCGGGATTTTTAGAAAACCAAGGCACAAGCGTTGTCAAGGCCTTTAGACGATGTATCTGCACACCGTCATCGTCCTCTTCTAAAGCTAAGCCCTCATGCCATACCGTGGCGATATGCACCGAATGGCCCTGAAGAACTAATTCTTTTGCAAGTAGCTGTACCTGCCGTTCTGCTCCGCCAATAAAGGGGGCATAAAAATCGCTCGCTATGAGGATTTGTTGTGTCACGTTCTACCTCTTATCTCATAGACAGCACACGTTGGGTACTTACACCAAATCCGCTTGTTGAGTTCAGCGCTCTGGCGGTCTAGTCCTTCCCTCAAAGAGAGTCTTTAGCGCGTCCGCCTACGGCTACTAACATCCCGCCCGCCACAAAGAGCTTGTATCGCTGTGTGGAAAGGCTACCCCAAAAAACGATACAAACGGATTTCAGTATGAGAGTTGCCATGTAAGCTGTATCAAGGCGTCGGAGACGGCTCTGGCGTAGGAGTGGGCAGGTTCTGCCACCAAAAAACCTGGCGATAAGGTCTTGAGGTATTTGGCTGAAGATACAGCTCTATCACAAGCATGTTCGCTTGTGTGCTTGGTTCCAATTCGATCCGTTCTTCCCACGTCTGTTCATAGTCCAAAGCAATATCGCTCCATTCGCGAATGATCGTGCCATCATAGATCGCTCGAACTGTATAGACCTCTGTTCTTCGTTCATAGTTCGCAAAACCAACTCGCACTACATCACGCGAGCTCTGATCAACTGGCAAAATCCACAACTGAGTAAAACCCGATGTATGAGGTTGTTGTGCATAATGGCGCGCCAACCAAATCGCGCCGATCGTGATCAGCACCGCGATCCCTAGCATCAAGATCTGAGGCCAAATAAATTGTAAACGTACACCCTGCTGCACCAAGCGCCGTTCAATATAAGCTTGGGCACGATGACGTCGAACAATCGCTAAACCACTACAGATCCAAATGACCAGCGCAACAAACCAGATCCAAGCGACCTTAGTAATCGGCCACGGGCTTATGTTGATCAGCAAAATACCTAAAATGATAATGCACAGTCCGCTACCGATAACATATAGCAAACGTTCTGCACCCCCCAGATTCTTTCCTGGGAAGGTCGCTGCAACAAACACATAGCCCGGAAGCACGAATAGATAGAGGAGCGTCGCAATCGTCCGCACCAACGATGCTTCCCCATCCTGAAGCAAGAAGCCCATGAGCACAATCGAAACGAGCGGTACCGCGATCAGATCGATTGATTTATGGCCCAGCAAGAACAGCCTCCATATCGTGGATACGGATATCGCCGCTGTCGAAGATTCGACTTACTCCCGCAACATCATTGAACTTCATCCATGTGATCGGATCGAGCGGCTTATTTGGATCGCGGCCTGCCTTCTCGCCTCGTTCAAAATAGCCCGAAGCATAGGGCAAACCATCGCTTACACGCCGATCGGCGATCACATAACGAACCTGCCCTTTACGCAAAAAGTCTTGCTCCTTAGGCCGTAAGGTTTTAGCGAAATAGATATACGCCACCGGAACGCCATCACCATAGCTGGTGATCGAACGTTGTAGACCATACGACCCCATAAGGAGACGATTGGTACGATCGCTGATGATTCGATTATTTGGCCCAAGGTTCTCCGCAACCCAATAAGCATCGGCGATGCCTTGCGGCTCGATCGAACGGGTATCGGCCGCAACCACATACGGCCCCGGCACGCGTGCCCAAGGCGCCCAGCCAACAATGATACCGCCCATCAGCACAACACACATCCAAACAGGGAAGCCCCAAAAGCGCACTCGTTCAAACCAGTCGAACTTCTTCCACAGTTTAAATTCGACAATGCCGATCGCTAATACGAGCGCCAAGGGCATAAAGATGAATTCGGAAGAGCGATTGGAGATCTCAGCACCGCGCGACGAAAGGCGTAGGGCTAAGCTGGCTGGATAAGCGATACCACCGCAAGCGCAGACCATCACCATAATATTGGTGCGATAACGCATCCAGATCTGCCACAGGCCAAAGGGCAATATACCTAGCAGAAAAAGCACCGATCCGAAGCCAGTTACACGCTCAAGTAACGGAGCTACTGTGCCGTTCGAAGCTTTAAAAAGCTCGCGTGATGATGACTCACCCATCATCATATTAAACATCTCAACAGCTGCGTTACTGAAGGGAGGCACCAAATAGCTTACAGTCTGGCTCGCCACCCATACCAACCAACCCATCGCTGCCACAATCATTAAGAGAGTGATACCACCAGGGCCGATCGGATAGGGGCGCTTCGTCAGTATCGGCATAACCCAAGAAACTAACGTCCAAAAAGACAAAAACCCTAACAAGGCATAGGTCGTTAGGTGGTGGGTGATAATGACGCTGCCAAAGGCCATAAAGAGCAAAATGGTATGGGTTCTCGTGCTTCCATCGCCTACATGCTCGCGTCGCAAAGCCACAAAGAAGCCCAATGCCATCAATGGTAGCGAGAGCGTCTCATAGGCAAATTGCGATCCAAAGAAGACATAGTTGGCATTGGTCATATAGATCAGCGTCGCAAGACCAGCGATCCGCGTCGATTTCGTTGCCAACTCATAAAAGAGGAAGAGCGATAAGGTGAAGACGATACGTGCGATGGCCAACGAGATCACACCTGAGGCATAAATGCTCAAGCCGCTCACGCTCGATAAAGCTGCTGCAAGTGCTTCGAGGCCAGGATAATAGGGACTGACTAATAGGAGCGAATTGTACTGAAACAGCTCTCCAGTACGCATAATATCGCTCGCAGTTCGCCAGTGCATAAACTCATCTGGAAAGGTGAAGTAAATAGGGCTGTGCAGTATCTTCACCAGATAGAGCGCAAGGCTCATAGTGATGGCTAAACAGATCCGTTCAGAACGAGAGACCTGTTCTTGGATCATGCGTACGCCGAAGGGGAGGACAACAATACCAACCGATGTCCAAAATAAACTTGTCGACCAAGGGTTAGCGATGCGCCCTAGGCTACCAGCCACAGCCGAAAGCAGCAAGCCTAAAGAGCAAATAATGGAAATTGTCGGAAACCAACCCAGGTCAACAACTGTTGTTGTATCTCTCGCTCGCCACCATTGACGATACACTGTAAACAGGGCTACATCGCCAAATGAAAAAGGGGCAAGCGAACGTCTCATGTCATAACCTCGTTGTAAGTAGAACGAACAAGCGGTTGCTGACTGACCTTACGATAGATAGCGATCGCACCCTCTACCGCAGCCTCCCACGTGGGAATAGGCCATCCTTCAATCCCATCTGTCCGTCCTAATTGAGCCGCCTCCATAATAGCACGAGCCATTGTAGCAGGAGAGGCCTGTAGGTCAATAAGTTTGATCCGTCCTGCAGGAGCATATCCGCATACTTCTTGATGAGCTGGAATAGCGCTGGCGATCACCGGGGTTCCAGCAACTGCCGCCTCTAACACGGTAATGCCAAACGCTTCGTGCTGCGACATAGACACATAGGCATGTGCGCTGCGATACCACGACAAGAGCTCAGCCTGAGGCACACGTCCTAAAAAGCGCACGCGCTCAAAGACATTCAAGTCTCGGGCAAGGCTCTTAAGCTGTTCTCCCTCAGGGCCTGCCCCAATAATCACCACTTGGACATGCTCGGGCAGCTCGGGTAAGGCCTGAATTATGCGATCGACCTGTTTGTATTTCTCCAGTCGACCGACCGAGAGAATGTACAGCTTACCATCGCTCAATGCGAAGGGTTCGGCCTTCAAAATTGCTGTCGTTTCAACCCCATTCGGCAATACCACCGTCGGAATATGCTGCCCGAAGTGTTCCCGAATGAGATCCGCTTCCACACTTGAAACGCAAATGACTCGCTCTGCACGCCGTATCATCCAAGTGCCAAAGACACGATACGGTATATGCAAGAATTGACGCAGTGGCGAATGACCCGTCCCGTGATAATGGGGCGTCACGATAAAGGGCACTCCATGCTGCTTAGCAGCCCAAGCAGCTTGCAGAGCGAGCGGAGTATGATAAGAATGGGCGTGAATCAAACTGTATTCGCCCGCATGCTCCATCAGCCAGCGACCCAATTGAGGCGCAACAAAAAAGACAGCATCGTTGGCAATCGTTGGAAAGCGGCGTACCAAAACCCCATCGCGTTCTTGAAGCTTGGGAAGTTCTCCTGTTGGATCAGTCGTAATCACCTCAACAGAAATATTGCGCTCTACTAATCCGCGAGCTAGCGCTTCGACATGTTTCTCGACCCCACCTGCTGCAGGCGGGTAACGAGGCGAAATAATCGCAATCTTTCCTGCTTGAGTGCTCATACGTGCACATCACCCTTTATACGCTCAGTCTCAGCCGACTTATCCAACGAATCAAACAGCTTGGTAAAGCGTTCAACGATGCGCTCCTCAGAGTGCGGGTCCTCATAACGGCGACCGCGCATATCAAGCACTCGCAACAAAGCGTCTCGTAACTGCTCGGGCGATTTAGGCGGCACCATAATGGCCCCCTCATAGCCAGCAACTGCTTCAGTTAAGCCGCCAACGCTCGTCACAACCAAGGGCAGACCTTGGCTCATCGTGACATGCACGGGACCGCTAGCTGAAGATCGGTGATAAGGTAGCACTACCGCATCGGCACCAGCGAAATAGGCTGCAACCTCTTCATCAGGCACATAACGAGTGATAACAGTAATACGATCGCGATAACGGCTCTTCTCGATCATCTCTAACGGAAGTGTCCAATCTTCCCACGGTTCGCCAACCACCGTCAACCAGAAGTTGTCGATCTTGTCTTCGGGGATCGCTTCGAAAGCAGCGACCAGATCTTCAAGCCCTTTATATGGCCGAATCACGCCAAAAAAGAGCAAGTTACAGCACTCAGCCGGAGCACTCCGCTGTGGCTGTTGCCCTTCGGCCAGCTGATAATGATCGAAGAGGGCACAAGGGATTATTGCAACCGAACGGTCACCTAAAGGATAGCGTTCTCGCAAAGCTGGTAAGTCGAAGCTCGAATGGATCACAAAGGCATGTGAGAGACGCACCAAGAGCGGGCCAATGACACCCACGTAGGCACGTACCAGTGGGATGCGAGCTTCGGCTGTATCGAGAACTTCGTGAAACTCAATCACGACTTTGGCGCCTAATAAACGGGCCAAAAGCACTAACGGAAGATAGGAATGAAAAACCGTCCCCGTCCACCACTGCAAAACAAGCACGTCGGGCTTGTTCTTCCAAATCATCAATAGGGCGGGCACAATGCTAGGCAGCCAATACCAGTCTACCCCATCAAACACATCTGCATCTGGATGGTAGGCAAGCCTCGTTAGGCTCTTCCCGACGCGCTCTCTACCAGGATAGAGGCGCGTCGGAAGCAATTGGCGCATAAGAATCGCAGATGTACGATGAGATTTAGCAAAAGCATTTATCAGGCGTAGCGTGTAGTAACTAATGCCGCTTAGAAAACGAGTTCCCGGCCCTACCACACAAACGCGTAACTGATGCTGTTTCATGAGCATTAACCCAGTTCCGTATCAGTTGTATGAGTACGTGTAACAGGCGAGATCGCCAACTTCGGCGGCTGGAAGCGCTCGCGAAGAATCGTCTTAAGCACACGCCATCCATCTGGGAAGGTACGCAGACGGCCTATCCCATGCACACGATCTGACTCGAAGCTGGGAACTTCAACTATCTTCATATTTGCTCGCAAGACACGAATGTTCATCATGGTCTCGATTTCGAAACCGTCACCGTCAAGGCGAAGCTGAGGAAGAATACGGCGCCAGAAAGCGTTATAGCCATAACAGAGATCGGTATACTGACCGCCAAACAACAGGCGAACCAGCATAGTTAGGCCCCAGTTCCCCCAACGACGCAATAGCGACATATCTGAGGTGCCACCACCTTGTAAGAAGCGCGAACCTTTCGCAAAATCAGCTCCTGCTCGAAGCGCACCAATAAAAGCAGGAATTTCGCGTGGGTCTGTCGAACCATCGGCGTCGATCATCACAATAATGTCGCCAGTAGCAGCTGCAAAACCTGCGCGTAACGCCGCACCTTTTCCATGGCGAGTTTCATATACAATGCGGATATCAGGACGCAAATTACGAGCTACCTCTACGGTATTATCAGTTGAACGACCATCGACCAAAATAACCTCATGAACATCCTTAGGAATAAGAGGAAGTACATGCGGCAGGTTTTCTGCTTCATTCAGGGTTGGAACGATGACACTGATCGAAACGTCGTACATTGCGGTGTCTCCTTATAAGTAGGGTATAGCGCTTCGTTATACGTAGTTATGAATAGATCTTCAACGAATTAGTCGTTACGATAAGCTCGTAAACATATGCTCATAGAGTAATAAGCATCCAACGTGCTACAGGAATGGTATAAAGACGCCTTCGTCTCATGAATACGTTGAATGTGCTACGAATCCTAAAACGTTGAAAATAGGGACGTAGTTGGTGAGCTTTTACTGGGATAGATGGCACACCCTTGTGGAGCGTCAGGATCAGAGGGTAGGTGGTTACGACTAAGCTTGAAAAGCGTCGTTGTAGCCGTAAACGTAGTGAGATGTAGATAACCTGACTTTTGTGGAATTGTATAAGTGCACCACTGCACTTAATAAAAATTTAACTTTCTCGCCCCTTATTGTAACGTTTTTATTTTAATCCTCAATAGGAATTGTGTACCAGATTCCGTAGTACGATTCATGTAGATATCCGGTGATTGCTCCACCTCCACCCTGTTAATTAGGAAATAAAAATTTTATAACAAGGACAAAATCAAATAATACAACTTTTTTTTCGATCATCGTGCTCAAAGTACATATTTCTTTGTAACACATAAAGTTACAGATTCTATATAAGTTGCTATACTTATTGCACAAATTTATTAGTTTTACCCAAATATTTACTCATTTATTTCCAAAATATATTTAAAAACGGTTTATAAATCCTTTCTTTGTGTTCATCAAGTTTTTTACATTATAGCGCATATTCTGTAATATTCCATAGAATAACATTACAGAATTACAACTGTTATACCAAAAAACCATTTTCATCAATTTCTCCATCGCAATAAATAGATCATTTCTTCGGAATAGTTTAAATTCGGTTTAACCAACATCTCGAAAAACCGACAATCTGCATCCCATTATGTAAGAATGATAGAAATGTTCATAGAGCATTGTTAAACAAATGTTTAGCAACGTCCTGCTACGATACAAAATAGTTCACACGAGAACTATTGTTTATACGTTAGAAATTTGGAATATCTTTGTCAGAGGTTGAGCTACTGAGGTCAAGAAGTTCTCCTTAGATGTTTGGTCCAACGTAATACAAAATCTCTAAGCTTCTCTACTTTGGGGTAAAAGCAACTAGTGTGCCAAAAGATCCGCTCACCTAAAGGCATGCTTTGTTTGTCATGCGTACTATGCTTAGCAGCTAGCCCCACATCACTACATACAATCTGTGCTATACTCCTCTCCCAAATAACCCATCTCGTAAGCTTTATAGAGCATCCCTCTAAATGATTTTTCTTGTGCATAGTGGCTGGAGTAACAACAATGAGTGTTGAACCCGAACTGATCGCTGACTATGCGTGTGAGGTTGGCGAGGGTCCGCTGTGGCACCCGACTGAACAGCGCCTGTATTGGACAGATATTCCGAATGGCAAACTATTTCGCTATTCTCCTGCAACTGGGGTACACGAACAGTGTTACTCTGGTGAACCTGTGGGAGGTTTCACGCTACAGGCCGATGGTTCACTACTACTCTTTATGGCGCGAGGAGCGGTCAAAATATGGCGCGATGGTGAGCTTAAGACCGTCATCGAAGAGCTGCCCGATGAGCGCAACAGCCGTTTTAACGATGTGATCGCCGACCCAGCCGGGCGCGTTTTCTGCGGCACAATGCCCACTCCCGAGCGCAAGGGTCGCCTCTACCGTCTCGACACCGATGGCACAATTACCTGTATCTTGGAGGGTATCGGTGTTTCAAACGGCATGGGCTTTACGCTCGATCGCCGCCAGATGTACTACACCGATACTGGCGCTCAGAATATCTATCTTTTCGACTACGACCAGGCAACGGGCGAGCTTTCCAATCAACGGATCTTCGCTCAAAAAGGCGATATCGCTGGCTATCCCGATGGCATGACTGTCGACGCCCGTGGGCATGTCTGGTCAGCCCGTTGGGATGGTAGCGTCTTGGTCGAATATGCGCCGGACGGAAGCGTAGTTCAAACGATCACCTTCCCCGCGCGCAAGGTTTCAAGCGTTACTTTCGGCGGTCCAGACTACAGCGATATGTACATCACAACAGCTGGAGGCCACCAGAAAGAACAAGACGGGCCGTTGGCTGGAGCACTCTTTCGGGTACGGCTACCCAATGTGCACGGTCAAGCAGAGTTTGTCTCACGTATCCTGCTCGACTAAACTTTTTATGGTAGTCAGTTAGGCTACCAGATCTACGACAAAGGAGTCAGTTCGCTATGTCTATCGGCCTTTCACCTTACAGCTTCCCATGGCGTAGCGGCCATGTCGGTCGCGGCAGTTCACGGGTTTGTAGCCAACCCCTCACGGCCTACGATCTGCTTGATCTCGCAGTTACATATGGTCTCAAGAGCGTCGAATTGCCGCTCCCAATGTTGCCAGACCTCGAACCAGCCACTCTTGCTGCCTATAAAGCACGAGCTGATGAGTTAGGCATTTCGCTGATCTGTGATAGCGGCGTTATCGATGTTCCCACTCTCGAAAAACAGATTCCGGCAGCAGCAGCGTTAGGCGCTCCGATCCTGCGCGTCCTGGTAAGTGGTATTCTCGAAGGCGCGCGCGCTAGCGTACCCGGAGGCTGGGAAGCCCATCTCTCGATGATGATCGAGCGGCTCAAACAACTGCGCCCCTTGGCAGAAGAGTACAACGTCATTATCGCCCCGGAAAACCATCAAGATCTGACAAGCGCCGATCTGATTCGCATCTGCGACAGCGTGGGCGGCAAGCACATCGGAGTCACCCTCGATGCCGTTAACCCACTGGCCGTTGGCGAAGAACCGCTGGCTTTCGCCAAAGCATTAGGCCACCGTATCGTCAATGTTCACCTCAAAGACTACTGGATCTATCCTTCCGAGGAAGGCTACCGTTTGGTGCGCTGTGCCCTTGGCGAAGGTGTCTTAGATGTGCCCGGGCTATTCGCGCTGCTAGCCGAAACCGCGCCGCATGCAACCTATCATATCGAGCTGGCCGCGCTCTTTGCGCGCCATATCCGCATTTATAGCGAGGCCTGGTGGGAAGGCTTTCCGCCCACTGATATTCGCAGCTTGTTGGGCCTCTTCCGCTTTATGGCACAGCAGGCAGCGCCAAGCGATCCCGATTGGCGCACGCCCTGGGAACGCGACGCCGAACCTGACGAACTTGCTGCCTATGAAAATAGTCAATTCGAACGCAGTGTAGCCTATCTCAAGCAATTGAATAAGCTATAAGCGTACTTTAGGAGTTAGGCCCTTACGTGTCTCGCTCCTTGGAACCTTTTCACTCTTATCTAAAGGATGAGCTATGAACAATCCACTCGATTTATTCCGCCTCGATGGGCGTGTGGCACTTATCACTGGTGGTGGCGGCGGCTTCGGTGAAGTCTTTGCCGAAACCTTGGCGAGCGCAGGAGCTGACCTTGTGCTACTTGGCCGCCGCAAAGAGGTCGTAGATGCTGCGGCCGAAAAAGTAGCCGCCAAAACCGGTCGCCGCGCGATCGGCATTTCGGCAGACGTTACCAACGCCGAACAAGTCGCCCAAGCGCAAGAAGAAGCCCTGAAAGCCTTCGACAAAGTCGACATCATCATCAACAATGCCGGCGTCAACCTGCGCCGCCCGACCGTCGACTGGACGCCCGAAGAATGGCAGCAAGTGCTGCAAGTCAACCTGACCGGCCCATTCTTGGTCTCGAAAACCTTCGCACCTAAGATGCTCGAGAATGGTTGGGGACGCGTGATCAATATCAGCTCGATGTTCGGTTTGGTCGGCTTTGGCGAGCGTCCGGCCTACACCGCCGCCAAAGGTGGTCTGATCCAGCTCACCCGCACCATGGCACTCGAATGGGCGCCCAAAGGCGTAACGGTCAATGCGATCGCGCCCGGCCCCTTCGAAACCGAGATGAATCGCCCGCTGATCGAGAACCCTGTTCTCTATCGCTCATTCGCCGACAAAATCCCGCTCGGACGCTGGGGCCGCCTGCCCGAGATCGCAGGCCCGATCCTCTTCTTAGCTTCCGAGGCTTCCAGCTTTATGACCGGCGCCGTACTTACCCTTGACGGTGGTTGGACAGCCCAATAATCGTTCGGCGAACAACCCTATTCGTCTATAACTGCTGCGAACAATCAAAGGAGATTCAACAATGAAGGGCAAACGCGGTATTATCACCGAACCGTACAAAACCGAGATCGAAGAGTACGAGATCGCCGATCCAAAAGAAGGTGAGGTCTTGGTCGAGACCGAAGCCAGCGGCATCAGCCCAGGCACCGAGCTCGCCATCTACACTGGCATTCACCAGTGGCTCAACGATCCGACCAACAAGTGGGCCAAGTTCCCCTTCCGAGGTGGCTATAGCGCTGTCGGCCGTGTGCTCAAAGTCGGCCCAGGGGTCACCCGCTTCAAAGAGGGCGATCGCGTGATTTGGCCTGGCCGCCACGAAAGCCACGCTGTTGTATTGGCCGAAGGCGACACCGCCGACATTTGGCCGATCGCCGATCACGTTCCAGCCGCTTCGGCTGCCCTCCTCTCGCTGGGCCGCTTCCCCTTCACCGCTTTGGTGCGCTGCTCAACCATTTTAGGCCAGTCGGTCGCAGTGCTCGGCCTCGGTTTGATCGGCCAAATCGCTACGCGCCTCTTCAATGCCGCCGGAGCCTACCCGATTATCGGCATCGACTCGGTCGAACAGCGCCGCATCTGGGCCCAAGCCACCTACGGTGTGCGCACGCTCAACCCAGCCGAAGGCGACGCGCTCGAAAATCTCAAAGCGATGCTCGGTGGCAAACGCGCCGATATCGTCGTTGATGCAACCGGTGTGCCCGCTGCGCTCCAAGATGCGCTACGCTTAGTCACCGATGGCGGTCAAGTCATCCTGGTGGGCAGCCCGCGCGGCATCATCCAAAACTTTGACAGCTACTGGGACCTGCACGGTCGCTCGGTCTCAATCATCGGTGCCCACGGCTCGGCTGTCGGCATCCACCCGCGCGATAAGTTCCCCTTCACCCGCAGCCGCCAACTGCCGCTCTTGGTTCACTTCCTCGAAAGCGGCAAACTCAAGCTCGACGATCTGGTCACCCATCACGTACCCGGCGATCAGATCGGCGAGATGTACGAAGGTCTGCTCAACAAGCGCAACGACTACCTAGGCGTCGCTCTCCACTGGGACGTCTAAACACACATAAAAGGGATCAAGTCGGAAGCATATGTTTCCGACTTGATCTATCCCAAAACAGGTATTCCAGCGGCCTCACGCCATCTAACCCCCACCCATACCTGAAACAGGTGTAAAAGGTTACTACGCTATCCCGTGCTCATTTGGTAACACAAGTCTGTATAAATAAGGTAGAACACTCTACTAGAGAGATAGAGTGGTGCATATCAAATCCGGTTGATGATTTCAAGGCTCTGGCGGTATGGTCTCTCCCTTCCATTCGGTCCTCAGCGCGTCCGCCTACGGCTACCAACGGCCCGCCCACCAACGAAGTCGTATCGGTGCGTACGCAGCGACCGCCCAACTAGGCGATCATACAAGCAGACGTTGTACAAACTACGTATGAGCCTCAAAGAGCGCATATCTTTCAACCGAACGTTGTGTAATCTTATTCATCGCAACAATCGATCTGTTGTACTATCGTAAACATAGACTTGGAATGAAACAAGGTTTGCCAATCTTGCAGCTACCTGAAGCACATTCCAAATAAGAGAACTATTCAGCCGATAATCGATCGGTTCTTTAACAACACAACCTGTTACAGTCAATAATATGAAATCCGCTTGAATCGTCGTATTTTGGGGCGATCTCTCGGCACACAGCTACAACAGCGAGGTTACGGGAGAGCTGTTGGTAGCCGTAGGCGGACGCGCTAACAGCCCTTTTTGGGAAAGCGACCAGACCGCCAGAGTGCTCAACTCAGTAAGCGGATTTGATATTACTGTCAATAAGCACCTAGAAAAGCCTTATATAAGGTCCTGATAGCTACCACAACGTGTAACGCAGAATGTAGCAAACGAGATGTAATTTGTAGAAATGCGAAGGCAACAAATTATTAAAAATGACAATATCTCGTACTATGCACTTCTGTCCTACACGTGGTACTAGATAGGCTTCACCCCCAAGTCCCGTCTGGATTAATTGACGCAGCCTATCTGGATCGTGTACAATGAATTTTGGAATGGGGAATCCTATGTTCAAAGCACTCATAGGAGTGTTACAGGTAACCAGCCGCCTTCAAATGAGGAAAACACATTCCTACTTGCAAGAACCTCCAAAATCTGCGCCCCATACAAAATAGTGTACATTGCGTCATCGACACTTTGATAAGTATGTAATTCGACCGTAATCTCGAATTCTTGAATGGGGTAGCAAGTGTAGGTAGAGTGAAGGTATGACCCCGACCTGGGAAGTTGGAACGATTGTGTGGAACAATCGTCGTGGGGGAATGGCATTCACATGAAACGTATCATCTTAGTAGAACGCACGATCATTCCTCCTTTTGGAGAACCAGCGCGCGAACTACGTATCCTAAATAAGCCGCTCTGGCTGCTCCAACGTGACTTGCTCAAGAGTCACTGCAAGGGAGCGTTGGAGGTAGACTCTCTCGATGCGATTCCTGCCAGTGAGCGTGGGCCCCTGCTTGTTCATAAAGACAATCTCTATTTTAATCAAGAGCTTGTCGATACCTTCATATCTAAAGCAGTAGCATCTGGTAAACCCTGCCAAATCGCATTCCAGGCACCGGTCCCAGAACGACGGATCAAAGGGGACCTCTCCATCGCCGAACACGCTATTCGCCTTCAGAGCGGCATTCGTCGCCAAGGTGACGTGTTCGTTGCTGACATGTACTACTTTCCAGATGGTGTTGTCAAAGACCCCATGCCACTGGTGATCGATACCGAGGCGACCAATATGGGGTATTACCATATTCCGCGTTATATGGGAGGTGACCAAAACAATCTCAGCTTCCATGTACCGCTACGGGCCTTTCTCTCGATCGAAAACTGGGTTCACGTCTTTATGGCAAACTCGCCGTTTGGCGTCTTCGCCCTCGGGCGTGCGCACGAAGCCATCATGAATCGTGGACGTTTGGCCAATTTCTTTCACTGGACCCGTGACGACTGGTCGGCATTCTGGCAAAAGCTTGGGTTTGTTGTAACAACCATCAAAGATAAGTATAATCCTCTTGGTGCCCAGTGGCGGAATTCATTCCTTGCCAATTCGAAATTGGTCAAAATCGGCAAAAACTGTTCGATTGACCCAACAGCCATTATTCACGGCCCAACGATCATCGGTGATAATGTATACATCGGTGCTGGAGCTGTCATCACAAATAGCTTAATCGGCAGCAATGTCAACATCATGCAAGGCTGCCAAGTGATGTTAAGTGTCGTCAGCGATCGATGTTATCTTCCATTTAACGCCGCGTTGTTTATGACAACCCTAATGGAAAACTCGATGGTGGCTCAAAACTCCACGCTACAACTCTGCGTTGTAGGACGTAATACCTTTATCGGTGCAAACAATGTTTTCACCGACTTTGACCTGCTTGGCAAACCACTGCAAACGTTCCACAATGGCAAACTGCAAGAAGTTGGTTTACCCATCTTGGGATCAGCCGTCGGTCACAATGTCAAAATCGGAAGTGGCTTTGTTATTTACCCAGCTCGTATGATTGGTTCTAATTCAACCCTACTGTATACACAAGAGAATACAGTTGTTGGTAAAAATGTATCTGGTCTTGATCCAAATGATGTGGATGAGGAGACAGGCGAGCCTCGTCGTCTCGTGTATCGCTGGCCGCATATCTATCAATTGGATCAAGGCGGTTCGCTTACCGTGCCACCGCAGCCAACGCCGCAGCCTGTTGAGGATCGCCCGTCGTCACGACCAGTTACTGCGCGCCATGCGTCGGCGCGTCTGTTGCGCTAGGAGGATTTCGCTGTGAGCAAAGAAAAAATACTGGTCGTTGATGATGCACCCGATATCTCAAGCCTTCTCAAGATCTACTTCACGTCGCAAGGTTATGAGGTTATGACGGCTATGCGTGGTCAGACCGCGCTGGAGATCTGCCAAAAAACGCCGCCGAACCTAGCGTTGCTAGACGTAAACCTGCCCGACATGGAAGGCTACGATATCGGCAAAGCTCTGCGTGCCAGTGCCCGCACTCGACACATTCCGATCATTTTCATTACGGCACGCGGTGAACGCCAAGACAAGCTCAAGGGTCTCGGCGAGGTTCAAGCCCAATACTATATCGTCAAGCCCTTTGACCTTGAAGAGGTGCATACCATCGTCAAGAATCAACTTGACGAAGCCCGCCGTAAAAATCAACTTAACCCGGTTACCAATCTGCCGACTGCCGAGCTACTCAACGAGCAGTTGCGTAATCTGCTCGTGACCGATGGTTGGGCCATGGCGACTATTCATATCAACGGCTTTGAAACCTTTATTCAGGCCTATGGAGCCGTTGTTGGTGAAGATGTGCTGGCCTTCGCCGCTCTGCTGATTCGCGAAGTGGTTAACGAACTCGGAACCCCTGACGACTTTGTTGGTCAGATGGTGGTTGGCCCCGATTTTGTGATCACCTCGACGCCCGATCGTATCAAAGCGATCTGTGACAAGCTCATGGAGCGTTTCGATAACGATGTTGGCTTGCACTACAACTATATGGATCGCAAACGCGGCGGTATCCAGATCCAAGATGAGCTCGGACAGCAGCGCCTGGTACCTTTGATGTCGCTCTCAATCGGCGTGCTCGCCAGCCCAGACGGGCCGTTCTACGACATTCGAGAACTGAGCGAGACCGCCGCCGAAACTCGCCAACGTGCAATGACCGAAGCCCGTGAACTGGGCAAGAAGAGCCATGTGCGCTACGGACGAGTTCGTTAAAACGCAAATCGAAGCGAACCAATACGACAGACATTGCGATGCTTCTAAGAAGACCTGCTGAAGAGGAAATCTCTTCAGCAGGGATCCTTACATTCGAACGGACTTTATTAGGGATCAAGTGCCGAGATTCGTCTCGTACAACTTGTGAAGATCTACGATCTATACGTTTATTCCTATAAAGCGAATTTCATACGCACGATTCGATTGTTGTAAAGCGAGATCGCTACTATAAATGCCTCTGTTTGAGGTTTCGTTCTAGCCAGCATGCGTCGTAACGACCGCCATGCAACCCTGAGGAGCACTTCTTGCGGTATGGACGCCACCATTGCATCACTTCAAAGTTGGGAATTATTCGCACAGCTAGCCGTTTATCGACAGCGAGAGACTAGTGCGTCTGATCTCCCTACACTACTTGAGCATATCGCCGAAATGCTTCAACGGGCGCTTCCGCACCCGTGGGGCGTATTGGTCGTTACTGAGCGAGATATTGTACGAGCCTCGACCGCTTGGGGGCTTGATTCCGAACTCGCCCAAAGCTATATCGACCAAGAAGTAGAACTTCCTAAGGGAGCGCTCAACTTCCCTTTCCAAACAAACCAAACCGAGAGCGGTTATCTATTGCTGGCTCCGCTACCAGAATCACTTCCTAACCTCGATCAAGGCTTTGGAAACGCTGTTGCCGCTCAAATCGGTCTTCTGATCGACGTGCACTTGCGCGATCGCACCGAACGTTTGAACGCAGCGCTCCAAAAACTAACTCATACAACTGGCGCCCAACCGCTGCTTGAAGAATTATTACAAACCACATTAAAAGAGTTCGCAAGCGTTGTTCCCTTCGACCAAGCGCTTGTGTTATTGCCAGATGAAGATCCAAACCGCACTCAAGCGGTCAAAACCAATGCGATCAATCTGCGCCCGGTCTATAGCATCGCACCCAAAAGCGGCTTGACTCTCCCTCCTGCTACAGACAGCATCTATCAATCGGTGCTGAATGAACAAGAGGCCCAAATCGTCACGCTTTCGCAGGGCAGTATCCAGCCAAGTCAAAGCAACAAAGCGACATTGGCCTTTGTCGATCTGACCGGCAATGGCATGATCATCCCCATACCGATCGGTAATGAGGGCTTTGGCCTTTTGGTGATCGCCAGCGATACGATCGATCGTTATAGCGCTGTGGAACGCGATGCTGCTGTTGCGCTCGCAAAGCAAGCCGGACAACTGATCGCCGTCAATCGCCGCTACACTCAACAGCTTCAGCGAGCTCGTGAGCTGTTTGTGCTCTATGAAAATAGCCAAGTTATCAGCTCGACCGCTCAGCTCGATCAGATGCTCGATCGTCTGCTCGAAAATATAGCTCTGGCGATGAATGCTGAGGCTTGTGTGATCGGTCTAGTTGACCTTGAAAAACAATCGCTGCTGCGCGTGGCCGCCACCACAGGTATCGACATCGAGAACGATCCAACAGGCCAGGTCTTCTCACTGCGTGAGATACCCGAGCTGCAGAGTCTGCTCAACAGCGACTCGCCGCACTTCGTTAACCATATCAGCGACCAGTCAACAGAGGGTGAGAGCGTCGATACGCCCGCTAAGGTTGTTCTATCAGCGCTGGGTTTTGCAAGCGGCGTCGTGTTGAGCATGCGCACTCAAGAGCGACCCATCGGCCTACTAGGTATCGGTTATGTCGACCCAACCCGCGTGCTCAATCGTGGCGACTTCAACTTGATTACGACTCTTACCAATCAAGTAACAACCGCAATTGTCAATGCGCAGCTCACCAGTAGTGAACAACGCCATAGCTCAGAGCTTACGCAACTGGAAGAGATCAGCCAACTGCTGAGCAAGAGTAGCTCGTTCGAAGAGACGATCTTCACCTTGGTCACTGGGGTGAACAAGCTTCTTCCAGAGTGCACTATCGATATTTATACCTTTGATCGCGATAAAAACCACTTCAAGCAGGTCGTGGCGGTAGGACCGGACCGCGCCATCGTGAATGAAGAGGTATTTGAAGAAGAAGGGTTGCTCGGCTGGTTGAGCCGCCATCGCCGTTCTCTGCTATTGAACGATTTAGAGCACTACTCGCCAGTACCCATCAATCTGCAACCCCGCAGCGAAGAGCCGATCTACCGTTCTTACCTCGGCATACCTTTGTGTGTCGGCGACGACCTGATCGGCGCGCTGGAGCTACGTAGCCCACAGATCGCGCATTTTAACGAGCATCACGAACACCTTGTCAACATTATCGCTGGACACGCAGCTCATGCGCTTCAGAACTCACTCTACTTCAGCCAGACCGATGAGCATCTCCGCTGGCGTATCGAGCAACTGAGCGCGCTGCAACGCATCAACAGCCAGCTCACAATGGGGCACTTCCTAAGCGATATCTTGACGTTCGTGCTCGAACAAGCGCTGCGAGCTACCACTGCCAACCAAGCCTACATTGCGCTCTACAATACCAAGGCGACCGATGCATCACTGTTAACAGAGAGTGCTTACCATATCGTTGCGCTCGAGGGCTATCCCAGCGATATCACTCAGAGCTTGACAGGTCAACCTCTGCCCAAAGATGCCTATACAGCACAGAAGGTGCTCGCACAAGGCCAGCCCGAGCTGATCGATCAGATTCAAGAGCCAGAGAGCCTGAGCATCACCTGTAAAGGCGCACGATCGCTCTTGGCCGTTCCCATCTTCTACGAAGCTCAAGTTGTAGGCGTGATCGCCCTACATTCAAACTTGATGCAGGGCTTCGACCACGACGCGGTGGAGTTTGTGCGCGCCCTGGCCAGTCAAGCGGCGATCGCGATCGGCAATGCCCAACGCTATGAAGACCAAGTGCATCTCAATGCGATGCTCCAGCACCGCGCTACCATGCTCAATAGCGTGCTGCAGATCGGCCAAGCACTGCGCGCCGACCATCCGCTCGAAGAGGTGCTGGCCCACGTGGGCGAGAGCGTGATCGATGCTACCGGCTTCCGACGGGTGATCTTCTACCTGATCGATCAGGATAGTCCTGAAGTGATGACCGCGATCGCCGCAGCCGGTGTGCCGCTCGATGATCTGGCTCGCTATCGCGAACTGCAACTCCCTGTTGATATGGTGCTGCGTTCGCTTGATCCAAGCTTCCGCATCGGGCGAAGCATCTTCCTGCCGTCAGCTGAAATCGAGAAGATCAGCAACGAATATAACTTGCCCTTCTTCGAAGGAACCTTCCGTACCCAAACGCCAAGTGACGTGCTGCTTGCGCCGCTTTATACACCCTACAATCGCCAACTGATCGGCTTAATGCTGATCGACGATCTGCACGAGCAGCGAAGCCCGACCGAACGAGCAGTCGAGCCGCTAGCGATTTTTGCAGACCAAGCGGCGATTGCGATCGAAAATATTCAACTGGTGCGCTCGGCTCAAGATCAAGCCAACCAGATGCGTGCGCTCTTCCAAGCCGGAACGATCGCTGCATCAACCCTCGACTTAGATGCGCTCTTGAGCCAAGTTTATACCCAGATCGAGACCTACATCGGCGCTTCAAGCCGCTGCACCTTGGTCTATTACGATGCCGACCGCGAGAGTCTTCAGGTTCGCCATCTGGCCTCGCAGGTTGGCAAGATCAATCGCAAACAGAATCAGATCGATCAAGCGCTCGGAAAGGCGATTATCGAGCTTGGCGAGTCGCTGTTGGTACACGATCTTGCAGCCGAAGCCGACGAACTGATCGCCAAGAACTTCCCGCTCAAAGGTGATAAAGAGTTCCGCTCGCTGGTGGCTGTGCCGCTCTATAGCCAGAAACGGGTGATCGGTACCATCATTCTGCGCCATCAGGAGCCCAATTACTATCACGAACGTGATATCACCTTCTTAGGTGCGCTCAGCCATATTCTGGCGATCGCCATCGAGAATATCGGTCTCTTCCAAGAACGCGAAGAGCGCTTGCAGGCATTGGCGGTCATCAACCAGATCAGCACAATCGCCAGTTCAACGCTCGATCTCGAACAGATCTTGCCGCAGGTCTATCAATGTTTGCACGAATTCCTGCACATGGATGCCTGCTCTATCGTGATTAAGCATACCGGAAAAGATAACAGCGCGCTTTATTTCACGGTAGATGGAGGGGTTCAAGATCTGCGCTATGTAGCAGATGAACTGGAACCCAACAGCCTAAGCAACTACATTATGCAAACAGGCCAGCCTTTGCTCTTTGATAATCTCAAAAAAGCAAAGTTGCCAGCCAATTATGAGCCAGTCGAGCTTGATAAGCAAAAGCGCTCGGCTTCTTGGCTTGGTGTTCCGCTCATTGTTGCTGATGCAACTTCAACAAGCAACCAACGCGAAGTGCTGGGCCTGATCTCGATCCAGAGCAACAAACCGAACGCCTTTACCAAACGAGAGCTCTCGTTTATGGCGACGGTCGCTAGCCAGATCGCCCTCAGCGCGCAAAATGCGCTTCTGTACGCACAAGCCGAAGAACGCGTTAAGCAAATCGGCTCAATTAACCATATCTCTTCGGTTGCGGCTTCGACCCTCGCAACCGAGGATATCTACCAGGCGGCGGTAACGGCTGTCGCTCGCGCCAACGAAGTTGACCGGGTCGAACTGGTACTCTACGATCGACCAACGGGTACGGCTACGATTGTGGCTGAATATGCGCCAGGTGTCGAAAACAAGCGTCTCACTTTCTCGCTGCTTCAAAATCCCCTGGTCGCTTGGATGGATGAACATCAACGTCCGTTCATCTCAAACAACCCCTTGGAAGAGCCGCTGTTGGCTTATATTCATGGCCTTGTGCGCCAGATGAATATCACAGCGATCGCGTTCATTCCGCTGATTGTGGGCGGTGAAGTCATCGGTACATTCAGCCTAGACTTCGTTGGCCGACAGGGCAAATTCAGCGAGACCTCGATCGAACTCACTCGTACTATTGCAAATCAGACGGCTACCGCCATCAAGAACGCCCGCCTTTTTGGCGAAGCTCAGAACAATGCAACAGCATTTCAACGCAAAGTGGACGAACTTTCTACACTCCTCGACGCAGCACGACTCTTAAGCTCGTCATTGCGACCAGACAAAGTGCTCGATAACCTGATGGAATTGGTCAGTCGCCAGTTGAATGTTCACACTGTTGCCCTTTGGACAATCAACAGCAATGGTATGCTGACCCCATCGGCTATGGTTGGAATTCCACCTGAAGCTGCCAGCACCATGCGCGTGCCAATCGGCAAGGGTATGACCGGCCAAGTTGCCGCAACCGGCCAGCCGCTGATTGTGACCGATGTGGAAGCCGATGGTCAATCGCTCTACCCCGACTTCCAGCGGCGCAATGGGCTGACCTCATACATGGGCGTCCCGGTTATCTTCCACGAGCGTACAATCGGTGTTTTGAGCGTAATGACGATGGATCGGCGCGATTTCGAAGCCGATGAAATGTTGCTCTTGGCAGGCTTGGCCGACCAAGCTGCGATCGCGCTCGAAAACGCCCGATTGTTCGAACAACGTGAACGCCGTATCAATGAGCTGACCACCTTCAATGCGATCGCGACCAGCATCAACGCAGCCAACGAGCTAGATGAGCTGATCCAAGTGCTTCACGCTGGTATCAGCGACATTCTCGATACAAGCACCTCGTTCGTTGGTCTGTATGAAGCGATGTCTCAGGAAGTCTCGTTTAAAGTCGCCCGCATTAACGGCGTCGATGTAGACCTTCCGCCGCTTCAATTCGACGATCCAAATGCGTTGACAGCGCGCGTAGTGCTCGATATGCGCCCGCTCTTACTGCGCACACCCGATGAGATCGCCGCCTTAGCGCCGACCGGTGCAGAGATCGGTCTCGAATCGATCGGCACCTACCTGGGTGTGCCGATTACGACCGGTGGCGATGTATTGGGTATTATCGTCCTCCAGAGCTCAGAACCCTATGCCTTCGACACCGAAGACGAGCGCTTCTTAACGACCGTGGCAGGTCAAGCGGCCACCGCTATCAACCGCGCTCACCTCTTCAGCGATCGCGAACGCCGCCTGCGCGAAGTGACCGCATTGAAAGATATCGGTAGCGCCCTGGTAGGAACGCTCGACCCGAACCAAATGGCCGAGCAACTGCACCACGAGCTGTCGCAGGTGCTCAACACCAGTACATCGTACATTGGCCTGTACAACGCCGAAACACAGCAAATCACCTATCCCGTGGCCTACAAGAATGGTACACGGCTTAGCTTGGCGCCCAAACAGCTTCAAGATGGCCCAGATGCGTGGGTTATTCGCAACCAAGCCCCGATTTTGAGCGAATCGCTCGAATTGGGCGAGCAGATGATGCTTGAACTGTGGGGCGCACCGCCCGACCAGAAGGCGAGCGACTTCCTGAGCGAGTCGTTTATGCTCGTTCCGATCAGTTCGGGCGACTCGGTCTTGGGCATCATTAGCATTCAGAGCGATCAGCCGCGCGCCTTCAACGCTGACGACCTGCGCTTTGTGACAACGGCAGCTAACCAAGCCGCTGTCTCGATCGCGAACGCGCGCCTCTTCAGCGAACGCGGCCGCCGTATCGCAGAGCTGGCGACCTTCAACGAGATCGGCCAAGCCCTAAGCTCAACGATCTCGATCGAAGAGCTGCCCATGCTGATCTATCGCCAGACCAGCCGTCTGCTCAAGATCACCAACTTCTATATGGCGCTGTTCGATGAGCGAACCAACCAAGTCACCTTCCCGCTCTATATCGAACACGGTCAACATCTGACCATTCCGCCGCTGCAAGAAGGCAATAGCCTGACCGAGTACGTTATTCGCAAACGAGAGCCGCTGTTGCTGCAAGGCGACAATGTCCTTGAACAGATCAGGGCGCTGGGTATCGAGCCGTTAGGCCAGATCTCCGCCTCGTGGTTGGGCGTGCCGATGGTCAGCGCAGACAAGGTCGTCGGTGTAATCAGCGTTCAAGACTTCGATGACAGCGCTGCCTACGGACCAGACGACGTCCGCCTGCTCTCAACGATCGCATCGTGGGCAGCGACGGCACTCGACAATGCGCGCCTCTTCCAGAGCGAGCTTAACCGCCGTACTCTGGCAGACACCTTACGCGACGTCTCGCAGTCGTTTACATCAACCTTGGCTCTGGACGAAATCCAAAGCCTCACAATTCGCCAAATGGCGCGCCTGGTTCCGTTCGATGTCGCCTTAATCTTCTTGCGCGACGAGAACCAACTCCAGCTCACAACTGGCGAAGGCATTCCGGACGAGCTACTGCAAGCGCAGCCTTTCTACGATATCGACGAGCACCAGCTGTTCAAACAGCTAACCGAACAGCATGCTTCGCTCTTCATTCCAGACCTAGAGAAAGAATCGCAGTATCATTCGCTACCGCTCTCTACGTCAAACGGTCAAAAGGTGCGCAGCCTGATCGGTGTGCCGCTTTTGGTCGACGAAGAAACGGTCGGTATCTTGTTGATAGGTAATGTCCAAGCCAATGCCTACAACACCGATGAAGCACAGATCGCTTTCGTACTAGCGAGCCAAGCTTCCCAAGCGATCCAAAACGCGCGCTTCTTCGACCGCATCACCAATATCGCGGCTGAACTTGAGCAGGCCAATACCGAGCTCGAACGACGTGTTGCTGAGCGCACAGCCGATCTCGAAGCCGAAAAGCAGCGTCTCGAAGCGATCCACTCCATTACACTTGAGCTGACCAGCTCGTTGCATATGGACGAGATCCTAAGCAAAGCGCTCAAGATGGTCTGTAACACGGTTGGGGCTGCACGTGGCAGCATTATGTTGCGCGACCCCCAAACCGGAGAACTGGTCTGTCGCGCTGTACTCTACGACGACGGCGAGGTCCGAGCCGAACACAGGCCGATCAGCTTCTCGTCGGGTGGCGACGGACTGGCAGGCTGGGTCATGGAACATCAAGATGCGGTTCGCATCGACAATGTGCTCCAAGACCAGCGCTGGGTCATCGAACAAGGTCGGGCCGACGCAGTTCGCTCTGTAGTTGCTGTTCCTCTGATGTCGAACGATGCGCCTTTAGGGGTTTTGGTGCTCAACAGCCCCCACGAGGGCTTCTTCACCGACCCGCAGGTCAAACTGCTCGGCACCATCGCCAACGAGGTTGCGATCGCCGTTCACAACGCAGAGCTGTACGGCGTTATCAACGACTTCGCATCCCGTATGGGCGAATCGCTGATGCTCCAGCGCGAAGAATTCAGTAAGACCCGAGCGATCCTGCAAAGTATTACTGAAGGCGTTATCGTGCTGGACGAAGAGGGCAAGATCACGCTCTTCAACCCAGCTGCCGAGCTCATCTTGGGCATCTCAGCCAGCAGCGTGCGCGAGAAGCCTTTCGAGAATCTTGCCCAGCAAGGTGAAACCGAAGGCGCACGCAACCGTGCCCAGATGATCTATGAAGGCATTAGCCGTGGCTTCCAGAGCGCTAAAGAGCGCAATGGCATCTATAGTATCGCCTTGGAGCTTCACGAGCCAACCCAAACCATCGCAGTCAACCTTGCACCAGTGGTTGGCAACGACGGACGGCACTATGGTGAAGTGGCGGTGCTTCGCGATGTAACTCGCGAGATCGAAGCCGAACGCGCGAAACGCTCATTCATCTCTGGTGTATCACACGAGCTGCGCACACCGCTTACTTCGATCAAGGGCTTCGTCGATCTATTGTTGAGCGGCCTACAAGGGCCACTCACCGAGGCTCAAAGCTACTCCTTGAGCGTCGTGAAGACCAACTCGAACCGCTTGATGGACCTGATCAACGACATCTTGACCATTTCGAGCATCGAGTCTGGTAAGATCGAGCTGCAAATGACCCAAGTGCAGATCCGTGATATCATTAACGATGTCCTTCAATCTCTCACCTTAGAGGCAGAGCGCAAACGGCTCCAGGTTAGCGTGCAGATCGAAGACGATCTACCCGATATCACTGCCGATAAGCGTCGCTTGACGCAAGTGGTATTCAATTTGTTCTCAAATGCAGTAAAATATACATTCGAAGGCGGACATATCTCTGTACGGGCATTCCGCAATCCCGCTGGTTTACTACAGGTAGAAGTGGAAGATACAGGCGTGGGTATGTCGCCTGATCAAATGGAGAAGCTCTTCCGACCCTTCTACCGCGCTGACAACCCCCTTCGCGAAGAAGCTGGCGGAACCGGCCTCGGTTTATCGATTGCAAAATCACTCATTGAAGAGCACGGTGGAGAACTTTGGCCAACCAGCGAGTTGGGCAAGGGCAGTATCTTCCACTTCGTTATTCCCGTGCAGCAGGCTAAAGCAACAAGTGCTGATAGGGATACCGCGTGAGCGCAATTTTATTAGACAGTCGGCTACTCCACTATGAGGTCTTTGGCCGTGGACAGCCGATCATCTTCTTACATAGTTGGGTTGGCTCGTGGCGCTACTGGGTGACCACCATGGAACACGCTGCCGAGCGCTATCGCTCCTATGCCCTCGACTTTTGGGGTTTCGGCGAAAGCGAGCGTGACCGAGGCGGGTTTACGATCGAGGCATACGTAGACCTCCTCTTCAATTTCATGGATAACATGGGCATCTCGCGCGCCAACTTGGTAGGCCATGGTCTTGGTGGCATGGTTGCGGTTCGTGCTGCACGCCAGCAGCCCAACCGTTTCCTCAAAATTATGATCGTTTCGACTCCGCTTCAGGGTACGATCGTAAGCCAGACGGCTAAACCGGGCACTTTGTCGCGCCTCTTCGGTCGCACCAGCCCTTCAGCGACTTGGTCGAAACTGATCAAACAGATGGATTTTGTTGATCCTGAGATCGGAAAAGAGATCCAGGAAGATACAGAAAACCTGACCGAAGAAGTGATATCGCAAGTTCAGGAATCGATGAATGCAACCGATTTGCGACCTGACTTGGCATCGTTAGACTTGCCGCTTTTGGCAGCCTATGGTGAAAAAGACAGCATTATTCCAATTGAACATGCGAAGTTTATCGAAACAAGCAATCAACCGACTCATCAATTAATTACTCTGCCACGTTCAAATCACTTCCCATTTCTTGATGAGCCTCCGATCTTTCAGCGTTTATTGCTAGACTTCTTGGCTAGTCAAGGAACGCCCGTCGAGATCAAAGAGCTCTGGCGACGCAAAGTCTCGCAACGCGAGTACCTCTAACCATCTCTTTAGCGATACTTATACAAAGCCACCCTTTTCAGCAGGGTGGCTTTTATTATGACGTTGTATAGTATCTGTCCCATGAGTTCAAGGCTCAGGCGGCGAAGTTCCTAGCTTCCATTCAGCCCTGACCGCGTCCGCCTACGGCTATCAGCAGGGCTAGTCTGCCCTCATCCCCAGCTCTTCTCCCGCAATCTCTACATTACCCACAAATCGACATACGGTCAGCGTTATCTGCCCTCACCCTCCGGCCCCCTCTCCCGCACTGCGGGCGAGGGGCGAATGTTGATGTTGTATGCGAACGATCGCCTTTTGCTGCCGACACGACTTTTGGGTAATGCATAGCACTGCGGGCGAGTGGTGAATGTTGATGTTGTATGCGAACGATCGCCTTTTGCTGCCGACACGACTTTTAAGTAATGCATAGCTCCCGCAATAGCGGGAGAAGGGAGCAGAGCTGTCCATTCTCAAAACGCTCTATTACCCCATAGCTCCAACAAGCTCATACCAAATTCGGTAGTATACTGAAGACATGAAAACAATCGCTTTGGCAGACCACCTCACTCGTGAGGAAATAGAACGCCAGTATCGGAAGGCAAAAGACCGTGTGGAACGAAGCCGTTGGCAGGTCATC
>Ga0065721_10004333_pt1 | contig 57603 bp, 47 predicted proteins | sample Mesricmetagenome_FD_59108 | JGI IMG/M metagenome (GOLD analysis project Ga0065721, IMG submission 59108) | Mesophilic microbial community from rice straw/compost enrichment Sample: eDNA_1 v2 (version 2) | ecosystem: Engineered > Solid waste > Grass > Composting > Bioreactor | place: USA: Davis... | reverse complement strand
CCGATCCCTTGTTCGCGAGAATCTCCAGTGACTTCGGCTCGGGCCGCGACGTCGAAGCCGCGGCCGTTGTCCTGAATACTCAACATCAAGGCGTCGTCATTCACCGCGGCGATCACATCCAGCCGATCCGCGCCCGAATGCCGAATCGCATTCGACAAGGCCTCGCGACAGATCAGATACAAGCGCTCTTCCAGCGCCGGCAGTTGCGAACGATACGCGGCAAAGTCGAGCCGGATGCTCGGCGTCTGCGGCGCCAGAATGAACGCGAACCGTTGCAGCGCCGCCGCCAGGCCCATTTTCTGGACATCGCCGACGCCGGCATTCTCGATCGAGCTCACGCCGGCCTCGCTCGACGGATCCGGCCGCAGCTCCCGAAGCAACGCGCGCATCTCGGCAAATGCGAGCCGCGCCAGTTCCTCGATGCGACGAGCCCGGCGTTCGCCTTCCGCCGGATCACGCCGCCACGCAGGCACGATGGACTGTGACATCAAGCTGATCGACGACAACGCCTGACTCACCGCATCGTGCAGATCGCGCGCCAGACGCTGCCGTTCACGCATCACCGCCGCCTGTCGAGCTTCGCGCGACAAGCTGGCGTTCTTGATGGCGACCGCCAGATGGTCCGCGATGATCTGGATGCTCGCGACATCGTCTTCATCGAAAGGATTCAAGCCCTCGATGTTGATGCAACCGAACACCTCGTCGCCGAGCACGATGGGAATGGCCAGCTCGCTGCGAACATTGATGGGAATCGGAGGCGACACGTAGCGCGGATCCTTGCGAACGTCATTGACGATCTGCGGCGTGCGCGTCAGGACCGCAGCCCCGGTGACGCCTTGGCTGACGGGCATCCGATGCGACAGCGCCATCACGTCGCCGTAATTGCCCGCATGCCCGTCGAACAACAGATATTCCTCATCCTCGTCTCGATAGAGCAGCGGGATGACCACATTGGGATAGCCCAGGTGCTCGTGAATCACTTGCGCGGCGGTCGCGACCAGCTCGTTGGCTTCCAGGCCGGCGGTGATGACGCGAGCGATGTGAGCAATCAACGTCATGCGCTCGGTGCGACGTTTCTCGCGCTCATAGCGCATGGCGTTCTGGATGGCGATCGCGGCGTGGCGTGCGAACAGCCGCAACGTATCGAGATCGGAGTCGCCGAACTTGCGTGGCGGTGGCGCGCCGATACCAAACACGCCGAGCAAACCACCGCCCGGCCCGGGAATCGGCACGCCGATGACGGTGTACTCGCGCATCTCCGGCAAGGAGATACGCTGCAGCTCGGCATAACGATCGACGATCACGGGCCGCCCCGTCGCGAGCACCTCGCCGATCAATCCTTCGCCCGGCTCGAACTCCATGCCCAACTCGGTCAGGGGCAACTGATGGATGGCTTCGACCTGCACCGTATGCCGGCGCGGCACATACAAACCGATGGACCCGCCATCCGCGCCGAGCAACTCGCAGGCGCGCGTGATGATGCTGGTCAACAGGGGACGCAGCTCCAGCTCGCTGGCGATCTCCTCCAGAATGGTGTTGAACGGCTCGCTCATTGCGGGCACGTCACGGCCTTCGATGCGCAGTATTCCGGAGCTCACGGGAGGTATCTGCGGGCGGGTAATGGATGGAGTATTTGCCGCGTGCAAGCTGGGTTCAAGGGGCCCGTTCAGCGTGGCGCTCGATGCGGATCGAGCACGGCCGGCAGCAATGTGCCCATCAGCCTGCGCACGGCCTCTCGCTCCCGGCCCACCATCTTCCGCAACTCGTTGCCGATGATGGCGTCGCCCAGCGCCGCGACGGTCACAAACAAAGTCGCGGATGTCACGCGTTCGTGAATCCGGGCCGCGTCGCCCTCGCTGTCGGCGCCTCGTTCGACGCTGTCGATATAGTCTCGTACCACCTCTCCGATCGGCGCCAGGTGCGTGGATTCGCCGGAAAGCGCCATCCATGCGGCCAGGCGGCCGGCGCCGCCGCGATCGAACGCGTCGAACACGATGTCGACGAAATCCTTCACCTCAGCCTTGCCGGCGCGCAGCCGCATGACGGCCGATTCGATCGTGGTCGTCAGCTCGCTGACCATCTGCCGCATCAATTCCGACTGCAGCCCCGCGGCCGAGCCGAAGTGATGGATCAGGTTGGTGTGGCTCATGCCCAGATCGCTGGCCACCGCCTGCAAGGTAACGGCGTCCGGGCCTTCAGCCAGCAGCAAGCGCCGCGCCGACGCCAGCGCCAGGGTGCGCGCCTCCTCGGGAGTGCGTCGGACCCTCGGGACCGGCGTTTTCACCGCATTTTTCGCGGCCGAGCGTGCCGCTTTCTTCAGCTGAGTCACTATTGACATCACTCTCAATAAGATTTTCTAATACGCAGGCCCACTCCCGCCCCGCTCCCCACGGATATGGTCATGCCCACCTCCGCGACCGGCACGCCCGCCGACCTCACGATCACGCCGCGCGACCTGCGTCTGGATCGTAATGCGCTCGAGGCCCGATGGTGGCACGGCGGCGACCCGGTGGCGACCGCCTATTTCAACGCCCTGTCGGCCTCGTTTCCTCAAGGGGAGACGTTCTTCATCGAAGCGGTCCGCCGCTTCCGCGACCGGGTCGACGCCCGTCTGCAGCAACAGATCCAGGCATTCATCGAGCAGGAAGCGGCGCATACCCGCGAGCACGTGGCGTTCAACAAGCTGATCAAGAACGCCGGTTATGACACCACCGCCATGGATGCGGAAACGCGGCGTCGGCTCGACATCGCTCGTTCGCGCCATCCGGTCGGACAACTCGCGATCACCGTGGCGCTGGAACATTTCACCGCGATCATGGCGCACAGTCTGCTGACCGAGAAAGACCCGCTGCCCGGCGCGCCCGCCGAGGTGGTGCGACTGTGGCAATGGCATGCGATCGAGGAGGTGGAACACAAGGCGGTCGCGTTCGACACCTATCTCGCCGTTACGCGCGAGCTGTCGCCATTCAGGCGCTGGGCCATCCGATGCCAGGTCATGGTGCTGATCAGCGTGCAGTTCTGGCATTCGAACTTGCAGCGCATGGCGGACTTCTTTCGCCAGGATGGCATCAACACGCCGCGCACCTGGTGGCGCGTGTTTACTTATTTATGGTTCAAGCCCGGCATGCTGCGCCGGATCTTCGTGCCCTATCTGAGTTTCTTCCGGCCGGGCTTCCATCCTTGGGACCACGACGATGGCGCGCTGGTCCGTGAGTTCGAGCAGCGCCTGCGCCTGGCGGAACGCCAGGGCTGATCGTCATCGCACTCGAGCGCCCATCTCAAACAAGATGGGACAACGCGAGCTCGCAAAAAATTCCCGGTTGCCGCGACCGGAATATGCTTACTTCCTGGTTCGTCCCGCGCGGGCGCAGATTCTCAGGGCGCCTCGTGCGCACACGGGTGGGAATCCAAAAACACGCTGGGAGTAAACCGAATGGCTGCGATGACGGTTAATAGCTTTCCATCGATGCACGAGTGGAATTCGCCGCGCGCGTGGGCGCTGGCGATCATCGTGCTGTTACATCTGGGGTTCTTCTGGGCGCTGACCAATGGCATGACCCAGAAGATCACCAAGATTTTCGTGCCGCAGGCGCCGCTGCTATTGCCGGAGCCGCAGCCGCTCGAACCCATCAAACAAGTGGATGTGAAGGATCCACTGATCAAGCCGCAAAAGCTCGATCCCACTTACGTGCTGCCGCCGATCGACGTTCCGGTGGAACCGTCGGCGCATGCGCCGATCGTGGATCCCATACCGACGCCGCCGAACAACATCATCGGCGATGGCGGTGGCGACGTGCTGCCACCGGCACCCGTGCTGGTCGAACCTCGCATCGATGCGCGGCGCGGCCTGAGCGAGCCGTACTATCCGGTCGATATGATTCGCAGCGGCGCCGAAGGCACGGTGGTGCTGTCGATCTATATCCTCGCGGACGGGCGCGTCGGCGAGGTGAAGCTGATCAGCTCCAGCGGCTTCGCCAAGCTCGATCAATCGGCCCTGCGTGAAGCGAAGAAGTGGCGTTTCATCCCTGGCACCAGCGATGGCAAACCCATGGCGATGTGGAAACAGGTGCCGGTGACCTTCCGTCTCAACACCAGGATATGAGCTTCGTGCAGTGCCGGCGCCCACGCGCCGGCACTGCACTGTCAGCAATTGCCAATAATCCCATGTCTGTCACCCAACGGATGGCGGACCACTCACGGCCGACAACTCCAGCGCTGACGCGGATCATCGCAATGCGAGAGCGAACGCCTCGGCCAGCCCCTTAATTTCAATCCCGTTTTGGTATGGCAGGTTGCCCCGGCACCGGGCAATGCATCCCGCGTTGTTCGACGTGCCATCTGAGGAGAGGGCAATGAACACGGATCCCATCGAGCTCGTAGACCTTGGCGATGCTTCCGAAGAAACCAAACAAATCTATCCAATCCATGCCTTTCCGGACAGTACCTACTTCTGGGGCCTGGTGCCGGATATTGGCTGATGTTTGAAGCATGATCGTCCGGGTGCATGCGGCCGAATGCACCCGGATGTCTGGAGCCGGATATGTTTCGTTATCTCGCCCTGGCATGGAACGTCGACGCCGTCGAGCAGTGCGCAGCCGCCCAGACATTGATCGACCGCTTGACCGCGCGCCCCAAACCGTGGGGGCGAATCGAGCAAAGCAAAGGTCTATGCGTCTTTCATCCGAACTTCCGGCAAGGATCGCTCGAGGTCCAGGCGCTCCCGGACCAGCGCGGCGTGCTGATCGGCGCACTGTTCGAACGGCTGAAAGATTTCACTGATGACTCGGCAGCGCCCCGCTTCCGCCCGACCCCACAGCAAAGCGGGCAGATCATCGCAAGTCGCGGTCGATGGCTGGTCGAACACACCTGGGGAAATTACGTTGCGGTGTGGCGAGATTCCGCGGCGAATCGAACCTGGGTGCTCAAGGATCCCACCGGCAGCCTGCCGTGCTTCACGACCAGCTTCCACGGTGTACAGGCGATCTTTGGAGACGTCGCCGATCTGGTGAGCACGCAGCTGTTCAAGTTCACGATCAACGAGCGTTATCTGCGTGATCGCGTGCTCCAGGGTGGCGTGCTGGATCAATGCGCACTGAATGAAGTGCAGACCATCTATCGCGGTGAATGTGTCGGGTTCAGCCCGCTGTCAGAAACAAGAGTGTTCCACTGGCAGCCACTGCACTTCGTCGAGAAGAGCGAGGCCATCGAAGATCCTGCTTTCGCGGCTCGCGCCATGCGCGCTACGGTGCGCTCATGCACACGCACTCTATGCACTGCTCACGAGAGCATTCTGCATCGGCTGTCGGGCGGGCTGGATTCGTCGATCATCGCGGCCTGCCTGGCCGATGCGCCGACTTCACCGCGCCTGACCTGCTACACGTATTTCACGCCCGGCGGCCGATCGGACGAGCGCCCCTGGGCCCGGCTCGCCGCCAGCAGACATCGACTGCAGCACGAAGAACACCCGGCCATCGCTGATCAGATCCCGTTGCCCAAGGTGATGAATCAGCCGCCTTTGGTCGAGCCGACCGCGAGCCTGGGCTACTTGCTGAGAAACACGCTGGAACATCAGATTGCCCGCGAGCACCGGGCCACGGCCGTGTTTTGCGGCGATGGCGGCGACTCCGGCTTCTGTGGCGACACCTTCGCCTACGCAGTTTCGGAATATCTGCACCGTCACGGATTGCGCCCCCAAGCCCTTCGGCTCGCGGCTCGCGTCGCCGCCTCGACTGAAGAATCGACCTGGACAGTGATGATGAAATCGTTGCGTCGCTGGCGTCGCGGCGCGGGCATGGAGCATCAGCGAAAAACGCTGATGTCCATTTCGACGCTGGTCGACGAAGAGCTGCGCTCGAGCTACGCCGACGCATCGAGCTTTCCACATCCCTGGCTCTCGCACTTGCAAACCGTGCCGTGGTCACTGGTCAGGCGACTCGGGACGTTGCTGGCCTCGCCGGAGTTCTACAACGTCGCCTCCGGCATCGATGCGCCGGAAGTGCTCGCACCCCTTTACTCACAACCTGCCATGGAGCTGTTCCTGCGCATTCCAATCGACGTGCACTTTCAAGACGGCCGCGAGCGCGGGCTGGCGCGTCGCGCGTTCGCTGACGACGTGCCCGCTGAAATCATCCGTCGCAGTTGGAAGGATCGAGCGCCGGGCATCGCCGATCGGCTGGTGGAGCGACATCGCGAATTCCTGCGCGAGCTGCTGCTCGATGGAGTGCTCGTCGAAGCGCGGCTGTTGAACCGCAAGGCGGTCGAGGAAGCTCTGAGCGAGCGCGTGTCGAAGAGCGCGATCTATCCCGGCGAGCTGCTGCGTCATCTCGATGTGGAAGTGTGGGCGAGACAGTGGCGGTCCTGCGGAATCGACGCTCGATACCGCGCCACTGCCTAGAATTTCTTTTCCAGGCGCATGTAGTACGTGCGCTGTTTCAGCTCGGCCTGGGAGGAGTCGAAGCCAGTCACGTCGCCGACATCGGCAAAGCTGGGTTGTTCGTCGAAGACGTTGACCGCTCCCAGCCACAGCTTCAGGCCGTCCAGGCGTGACTCGCCACCATACAACGCACCGAAGTCCAGCGAGCCCTGCACGTCGAGCAAGGTCTGCGCTGCGATGGTTCGACCGGTGCGCACACCGGCAACGGCATCGTCGTAGGAAGGGGTGTAGCGTGCGACCATGGCGGCTCCCAACGCACCGCGCCGCCACTTCAGCGACAGGATGGCACGCCAGTCGAGAATGGAACCCAGCTCGCTCGCCAGGTCGACCCGTTCGACCGGCGCCTGGCCCGGCACATCGGTGGATTCGAACCGATCGAACCAGGTGGCTTGCAGCTCCGGCGTGAAGCGGCCGAATTCGGTGAGGAAATCCGCCCGGATGGCCAGATCGACACCGGCGGTGTCGACGCCACCGACATTGATGCGCGACGAGTCGATGGATCGGAGCACGCCGGGTCGCCCCGCTTCGATGGGCTGATCGCGCACTATGCGATCTCTGAACAGCGCTTCGTTGGCAAGCATCAACTGCGGTGGCACCGAGACCACGCGATTCTTCATGTCGATCTGCCACCAGTCGACCGAGACATTCCAATTGAAGGCGGAGTCCGGACTGAACACGACGCCAGCAGTGAATGATCGTGCGGTGACCGGATCCAGCTCGCTGTTACCGCCCAGCGTCAAGGTGATGGGTGCCACCTCGCCTCGTGCCGGATCCGTCACGCGCGACATCGACAGGAGTCGCGGCAGATACAACTCGTATAGCGATGGCGGGCGGAAGCTGCTGCCGCCCGAGATCCGCACGCTGAAGTCACGATGCGGTTTCCAACTCAAGCCCACCTGTGAGCGCAGCACGCGACCCAACTCGCGGTAGTGGTCCCAACGGGTGCCGGCCGTGAGCGCCAGTTCGCGCAGAGCGGGCCAGGTCTTTTGCAATCTGTCGCTCACGAGCGGAACGCGCAGTTGCGCAAAGCCTGCCATGACGGTGCGTTCATGATTGAACGAGCCGGCCGCTTCGTTCGCGGCTCGCATGTTCTCCGAACGCCACTCGGCACCGAGCACGGCGCTCAGGGGACCCGCGGGCAAGGACCAGATCGGGCCCTCGACGAATCCCGTGAACTGCTGCCCCCCGGAGCTGAACTCATCCACGTCGTCCGGCAACAGCAAACTGTTCAGCAATGCCTCGCTGCCGATCGGGCCGGCCGAAAATGGATTCAGCGCCAGCGCCGGATCTGGATTGGCCAGCGCGCGCAGCGCCGCCGCAAGGTCCACGACGTTAGCGAGAGTCGTAGTCGCCTGCTCATCCGAGCGCAGTGCCGACAGCTCCCAGTTCCAACGGCCCCAGTCGCCGTGCAGGGCCACCGCCCAACGCAGCCACTCCGATTCGACCGACTGCGACTGCGGCGGATACTCCGTGAGCAATCGATTGACGATCACGGTGGTGCCGAAAGGGTTGTATGGATTGCCCGGGCTCAGCGCGCTCGGGCCTGGCACCGGCATGTTCGGCAGCAGCTGCGGCGCGAAGTAATAACTGGTGTCGCGATTCACATAGAGCAACTCACCGGTCGCCGTAACACGATCCGTCAGTCGCATCGTTCCGGTTGCTGTCACCGTCCGACGCGTCGCTTCTGGAACGATGCTCGAGTAACGCAGCAGACTCTCGAAATCCGGTTGGCCCGCCGTCGCGGAGAAATCGCTGCCCGCCGCCGGCACCGCCGCGATCGGAGACGACAAGCCAGGCAGGTTGCCGCTCAGCGCACTGACATTGCCCGGACTGCTCACCAGCGAGCGACGATCCTGTCCGCCGTAGCGACGGAAGTCCTGATCGCGCCACAGACTGCGCTGCTCGCCGAGCAGGCCGCCGATGTCGAAGTAATCGAACACCACGGCGCCATGGAACCGATCGTTGTCCAAGCCGGCGGAGAGCGTGACTCGCTCCTGCTCCGCGCCACCATCCGCGCCCCCGTAACGCAGCTCCACGGTGGGCTTGGAAACTTTGTCACGTAACACGATATTGATCACGCCGCCGATCGCATCGCTGCCATATGTGGCCGCGCCCGTGTCGAGCAGGAATTCGATGCGTTCCACCGCGGTGACGGGAATGGTGTTCAGATCGAATGCGCTCGACGACAGACTGTTGGCGCTGGGCAGGGCGCGCCGCCCGTTGATGAGGATCAGCGCCGTATCTGGACCCAGTCCACGCATCTCCGCATATTGCGCGCCGCTGGCTCGATAACCTTCCGGTCGCGAGTAGGCGCTTTGCGAAAGATAACGCAGCGCGTCCGGCAAGGTGGGCGCGCCGATCGCATCCAGATCGTCACGTTCCATGATGACCACCGGCGACACCGACATGGTCAGGTCCCGGATCGGCCAGCCCAGCACCAGGATTTCCTCCGGCTCGAGCCGCGCCGGATGGAACTCGCTCGAATGCGGCGGCGTGCGGGCCTGGATATCGGCACCGGGCTCGACCGGCCGTTGCGACATCGGCTCGACCGCGACCATGTCGTCCTCGATCCAGCGCGAGCCGAGCTGCGATGCGCGCAGGATCACTCGCAATACCTGATCGACCGTGAGGCGGCCTTTCACCGGCCCGACCAGGGTGCGCTCCTCCGCATCGTTGGAGCTCAGATAGGCAACCACCAGACCGTCGGCCTGGCGACTCAGCTCATGCAGTGCCCTGAGTCGCGTCGTGCGTGGAATGTCGAATTCATATTGTTGCGAGCGGGCCGGCTCCGCCGCGGGGGCCGAGAAGGCGAGCATCAACAGCAGCGCCCCCAGCAGGCGTCCCGCTTCGCTACTCACATTCCGGCCGCGACATAATTGAGTCATAGCAGGATGAGGTCGCCCGAACCGATCCGCTGGTCGTTGTTTACATCCGATATTGGGATACTGTGGCCAGTCATGCAACCTGAATTTTCAAGACTAACGTTTCTTTTGCCCACGCGTCTCGCTCGATGCAGAGTTGTCGGGGCGCAGCAATCTAAAAATTTGTTTATGCCACGACCTGGCCTCGCACTCACCGACCTGCCCACACCGGGACTGCTGCTCGATCGGCAACGCATGGATCGAAACATTGCGCGACTCAAACAGCACCTGGACCGACTCGGCGTCGCTCTGCGGCCGCATTTGAAAACTTCCAAGTCCATCGACATCGCGCGGCGCCTGATGAGCACGCCCGCCGGGCCCGCGACAGTGTCGACTTTGAAAGAAGCCGAAGAGTTTGCTGCCGCGGGAGTGCGCGACATCTTGTATGCAGTCGGCATCGCACCCGCCAAGCTGGAGCGGGCAATCGCGTTGCGAAAACGCGGCGTGGATCTGTCCATCGTTGTCGACAACCTGGATCAGGCCCGAGCCGTGGCCGCAAAGTGTCGTGAGCTCGGCAGCGACATGCCCACACTGATCGAAATCGATTCCGACGGCCACCGCGCCGGTATACAACCGGGCGATCCTCTCCTGGTCGAGATCGCCCGCACTCTGCATGCGGGCGGCGCCGATGCGCGCGGCATCATGACTCACGCCGGCGGCTCATATGATGCGCGCAGTGAAGCGCAGCTCGTGGCCGCGGCCGAACAAGAGCGGGCTGCCGCGGTCCGATGTGCCGAACAATTGCGGGCCGCAGGCTTCGCGGCGCCCGTGGTGAGCGTGGGTTCGACCCCGACCGCCCACTTCGCCCGCGACCTGACAGGCATCACCGAAGTGCGGGCCGGCGTGTTCGTGTTCTTCGATCTGGTGATGGCGGGCATCGGTGTCTGCACCATCGATGACATTGCCTTGAGCGTGCTGGCCAGCGTCATCGGACATCAGCCGGGCAAACATCAGATCCTGGTCGATGCCGGCTGGATGGCGATGTCACGCGACCGCGGCACGGCCCATCAGCCCGTGGATCAATACTACGGGCTGGTCTGCGATCCCTCGGGCCGTCCCTATCCCGATCTCGTCATGCGCCAGGCGAACCAGGAACATGGCGTGCTGGAAATCCGCCCCGGCAGCTCGGCGCCGTTACCCGAACTGCCGGTGGGCTCGCTGGTGCGCATTCTGCCCAATCATGCGTGCGCTACGGCGGCACAACACACTCATTACGATGTGATCGCCGAAGACCAGGTCGTGGCCCGGTGGCCGCGCATTCCACCGGGCTGGTAAGCAACCCTTACGACTGCAACATGCTGCGAGAGGGCTGCTGTCCCAGAGACTGGCGAATCTCATGCGCGCCCGGCGTGCCCTGCGCGAGCGCCTTCTCCATGTTCTCCGCATATTTTTCGATGCGCTTGGGCGGCAGCAGCGGCTCGTTCGGGTCCACGGTCATTTCGACCAGCGCCGGACCGGGTTGTGACAGCGCCTGATCGAGCACATAGCCGCAGTCCTCGGGCAAGACCACTCGATAACCCTTGATGCCCATCGCCGTGGCGACCGCGGCGAAGTCGATGGGCTGCAAGTCGCATTCGTATTCGGGGTTGCCGAGGAACATCATCTGCTCCCACTTGATCTGGCCGAGCGAGTTGTTCTTGATCACGATGACCTTGATCGACAGGCCATAACGCACGATGGTGGCCAGCTCCGCCAGCAACATGCTCAAGCCGCCGTCACCGACGAATGCGACGACTTGTCGTCCCGGATGGATCAGCGCCGCCGCGATGGCATACGGGACGGCGCAACCCATCGAGGCCATCATTCCGGAGCCGAAGAATATCTGCTCGCCGACTGCGTCGATGTAGCGCGCGCACAGGCCGGTATTGTGGCCCGAGTCCCACGCGACGATGGCATCGTCGGCCAGCCGCTCGCTCACTTCGAGAGCGGCGCGGCCAGGCTTCATCGGGCTCTGGTCCGTCATTGCCGATTCCCGCAGCACACGCCGCCATTCTTTCATCCGCTCCTGAGCACGCTGCAGGAATTCGCGCGACTCCTTTCGCCGCAGCTTCGCGTTGAGGATCTCCAACACTGCTCGCGAGTCGCCCACCAGTCCAACCTCTGCGGGCGCCCGCAAACCGATGCGAGCAGCATCGCAGTCGATCTGTACGACTCGCGCCTGGCCCGGCTTGGGGTAGTACTCGATATATGGAAACGTCGAGCCGACGATCAGCAGCGCGTCACACTCCTCCATGGCCTCGTGCGAAGGACGCGTGCCGAGCAATCCGATGCCTCCAGTCGTGAGCGGATGCGTGTCCGGCACCACGGCCTTGCCAAGCAAGGCCTTGATGATTGGCGCGCCCAGGAGATCGGCAGTACGAAGCAGCTCGTCCTGCGCGCCAGCCGCACCTCGACCGGCAAGGATCGCGACCCTCGATGCCGAGTTCAGCAACTCCGCCGCCTGCTCCACTTGCTCGAGCTGCGGCAGCTGCAAACCTTCAGCAGCGACCACGGACGTGTGATGCGGTTCATTGCGCGTGGACGCGCCCGCCTCCTCCAGCTTCTCCTCTTGCACATCGGTGGGAATCGAGAGATGCGCAACACCACGCTTCGACAGAGCTGCGCGACAGGCAAGCGTCACGACGTTCTCCACGTGCGCCGCACTCATCACGCGCGTGCTGTAAACCGAAACGTCGGCAAACAGGCGCGATTGATCCACGTCCTGCTGCGTGAACGTGTCGATGAGATCGTGATAAGGCAAGCCGGTGATTGCGACCACGGCGGCGCCATCTCCCTTGGCGTCATACAGGCCGTTGAGCAGATGCACGCCGCCGGGACCGCTGGTCGCGAGACAACAGCCCAGTCGCCCGGTGAGCTTCGCGTGCGCAGTCGCCATGAACGCTGCCGACTCTTCATGACGCACCTGGATGAAACGCACCTTGTCGTGGTTCGTGCGGATCGCCTCCATGATGCCGTTGATGCCATCGCCGGGCAGCCCATAGATGGTGTCCACACCACAGCGCGCCAGGGTCCGGATCAGCAGGTCGGCGGCGTTGCTCATGACGATTCTCCTTCGGCTCGTCTGTCAGCAATGCACGAGTCGACGCGCTTTGTTCCCGGGAAAAAACGCAGTCGGCAAACAGGCAGGAACATGGTCATCGGGGATGCGTTGCCCACGTATAGCGAGCACGCGGAGCCACCATGAGCGCCAATCCGACCGATGTTCAACGTCCCCTGGCATTAGTGACCGGCGCTTCGACCGGCATCGGCTTCGAGCTGGCCCGCAAGCTGGCGGAGCGGGGCTATGACCTGATGATGGTGGCCGAGGACGCCGAGAAGCTCAACGAAGCGGCCGACCTGGTGTCCGAAATCGACGATCTCACGCAGGTGGAAGTCGTACAGGCCGACCTGTCGCAACGTGAGGGCGTCCGCAAAGTCTATGACAGTGTCCGTGCGCTGCATCGTCCCGTCGAGCTGCTGGCTGCCAATGCCGGCGTGGGCGTTTATGGCGGCTTCTCCGACGAGACCGACCTGGAAGAAGAGATCGCACTGATCAACTTGAACGTCACTTCACAGGTGCACCTGATCAAGCTGATCTCGCGCGACATGCTCGAACGAGGCGGCGGCGACATCTTGATCACGTCGTCCGTCGCCGGCGTGTTGCCGGGGCCACGCATGGCCGTGTACGCGGCGAGCAAAGCGTTCCTGCGCTCGTTCGGACAGGCCATTCGCAACGAGCTCGAGGACAAGGGCGTCAACGTCACCGTCCTCATGCCCGGCCCCACCGACACTGAGTTCTTCGAGCGCGCGCACATGGAAGATACGGTCGTAGGCGAGTCAGCCAAACAGGATCCGGCGGAAGTCGCCGAGGCCGCGATCCAGGCGCTGAACGAACACGCCGATCACGTCGTACCTGGCGTGAAGAACAAGATGCAGGTGAGCGCCGCGAAGCTCATGAGCGACGAGACCAGGGCTCGCGTGCACGGCAAGCAAACCGAGCGCAAGCACTGAGCAGTCATCGCTGGCTGTCGCGAGTGATGGCCGCGATGGCCAAGCCGGCGGCGAACGCCGCGTACACTGCGACCAATCCCTTCGGGCTCACGTGTTTCTTGAAGCCCGGACGAAAGCGACGCGGCGTCAGATGGTAGTCGACGACGTAAGCGGTGGTGGCGCTGATCGCCGCTTCAGCGCAATGTCGTAGCGGCGGCTTCCGGCGCCGGCTGCCGCCGAAAACACTCTCGTGCAGCACGGCCCAGAAAATCGACGTGGCGTGATGAATCACATAGCCCGCCGCCGTGTGACGCAGCGTTGCCTCCCGGGTATGAGCTTCCGACTCACCCCAAAGCCACTGACTCGGCCCATTCAAGCCGCCGGCCGCGCTACCCTCGTGCAATCTGCTGCACGCCATCAGCATCGCGGCTGAAGCCACACTCGCCGCGCTTCCGGAAACGACAGCGTCGCTCGCCACTTGCTTCATGATGTAACGTGACGGCTTGCGCCACCGCGCGAGCCGTCGAATCCTGGAACGAGGAGGAACCTTGCCAAACATCGACAGTTGAACCTCGCAAGCAGGTTCCGGGTTCCGTACTCATGGTCATCCTCATCACCGGCGCCACAGGATTCATCGGACGCCGACTGACCGGAACGCTGCGCGCGGCCGGACACCGGGTCATTACTGTCAGCCGTCACACCAGCGCAGCTGACGCGATCGCCGCCGACTTCACCCGGGATCTGAACCCATCGGCGTGGGCACCTCGGCTCGCCGGCGTCGATGTCGTCGTCAACGCAGTCGGTATTCTTCGCGAGCACGGCACTCAGACGTTCGAGAACATCCACACACGGGCGCCGCAGGCGCTGTTCGCCGCATGCGCCGAGGCAGGCGTGCAGAAGGTCGTGCAAATCTCCGCGCTCGGCGCCGACCGCGGCAATACCGGATATTTCACGAGCAAGCATGCGGCGGATGAGTTTCTATCGTCGCTGCCGGTCCGCTGGGTCATCGTTCAACCCTCGCTCGTATTCGGCGCAGGCGGCGCGAGCGCGACGTTGTTCACATTGCTCGCCAGCCTGCCCGTCATTCCTTTGCCCGGTGGCGGACGCCAGCAGGTTCAGCCGATTCACATCGATGATGCCGTCGCCGCGCTCAGGGAAATCATCGAAAGACCTGAAATGGATCGCCGGCGCGTCGCGCTGGTCGGGCCCGAAGCCCTCGGCCTGAAAGAGTTTCTGCAACGTTTACGCGCCCGGCTACAATTGCCGCGCGCAAGGCTCATCAGCATTCCCAACGGGATCATGCGGGCGTCAGCCGCGGTCGCGGAGCACTTGCCTGGTTCGCTACTGGATCGAGAAACATTGTCCATGCTCAACGCCGGCAACACGGCCTCCTCGGACGACACGCAAAAGTTGCTTGGCGGCCCGCCACGGCCCACTGAACGACTGATCAGCGATGAGCAACGCGACGCGCTGCTGCTTGCAGCTCAGATGGCCTGGTTGCTGCCGCTGCTCAGATTCAGCATCGCGCTGGTCTGGATCTGGACAGGCATCGTTTCGCTCGGCTTGTACCCGACCCAGGACAGCTACGAATTGCTCGCCCGCGTCGGCATCACCGGCGCGCTCGCTCCAGTGATGCTGTATGGCGCCGCCGTGCTCGATCTGCTGGTCGGCGTCGGCACCCTGGTCCTTCGGCGGCGGCGTTGGCTGTGGCTGCTGCAGCTGGCCGTCATCGGCGGTTACACCCTGATCATCACTTTCAAGCTGCCGGAGTTCTGGCTGCATCCCTACGGGCCGCTGAGCAAGAATCTGGTGATGCTCGCCGCCATTTATCTGCTGTACACGCTGGAAGGGCGTCGATGGAATACCTGATCGTCAAATGGCTGCACATCCTGTCCTCGACGGTGCTGTTCGGGACCGGGCTGGGCTCGGCGTTCTATATGTTCTTCACCAGTCTGACGCGCGATGCTCGCGTCATCGCCACGGTCGTACGCTACGTGGTGATCGCGGATTTCGCCTTCACCACGCCGACCATCATCCTGCAACCTCTCACCGGCCTGTACCTGATCCATCTCGCCGGCTTTCCGCTATCGAGCACCTGGATCGTCGTTTCCATCGCTTTGTATTTTCTCGCCGGTGCGGCCTGGCTCCCGGTCGTGTGGATGCAGATCAAGATGCGGGACATGGCTGACGCGGCGGCGGCCAGCGGCACGCAGCTGCCCGAGCGGTACTGGTATTTCCTGAAGTGGTGGGTCGCGCTGGGTATCGTCGCGTTCGCGGCGTTGGTGGTCGTTTTCTATTTGATGGTGGCCAAGCCGGCCTGATAGCGCAGCTGCTCACGCTCGCGGCGGTGGCGCAGCGTCCGCACGAGTTCCTCCAGAATGGGCACGCCCGCCACCAAGGTGAAGCTCGCCAGCAACCACAGGCGACTGGAGTCCGGTTGCACCAGCGTCAACCCGGCGCCACTCAGCCCCGCACTGATGGGTTGCCAGTGCAGCACACCAAAGATCGCAACCGCGACCAGTGGCAACACCTCCATGAAGCCATGGACGAGCTGTTCCACGGGCGAGATGTAGCGCTGACCCTCCGTGTAAGAAACATCCAGGTACGCCAGCACCGAGTGCGCCAACACGGCCGCGACCATCACCCCGAATACCAAGGCGTTGGGTTCCAGCAGCGCACCGGCGGCGATCGCGAGCAGCAACGTCGAGTACTGCAGCAGATGAAACCAGGATTCCGTGCTGCCGGAAGTGTGTTCGATACGAGTACGGCGGTGGCACACGTAATCGCCCGCGCCGGCCAGCAGCCAAAGCGGATAGACTCCCCACCACAACAATGTCTCCAGCAAGGCTTGCAGGCTCATGGCCGCGCTCCGTAACCGCCGCGCTGCATGAAATTCTTCCCGTGTCAGCCGGGTTCCCTCGAGGAACCATCACGTCCCTGCCACATTCTCTGCACATGCCCCAGCGAAACAAATCCGGCACCGCACTGCTGATCCTGGACATGATTTCCGACTACCGCTACCCGGACGGCAATCGCATCGTGCGCAGCGCTCGTAAAGCCGCGCCGAACATCGCCCGACTCAGAGAGCGCGTGCACGCGGCTGGAATGCCCGTGATTTACGCCAATGACACTGCCGGCAAATGGGAATCGGACCAGAAAGCCTTCATCGACCGTTGCCTGCAACCGGAGTCGCTGGGGCGGCAGATCGTGCAGTTGCTGGCGCCGAGGCCGGAGGACTATTTCATGTTCAAGCCCAGGCATTCGGCGTTCTTCGGCACACCGTTGCACACGCTGCTGCAGCGACTGAAGATCCACAAGTTGATCGCGACCGGCGTCACCAGCCATCAATGCGTGCTCTTTACCGCCATGGACGCACATGTCCGCGAATTCGAGCTGATCATTCCCTCGGATTGCATCGGCGCCGGCGCGGCTGCAGACACCAAACATGCCCTGTACATCTTTTCACACGCCTTGATGGCGAAAGTCAGCAACTCCCGCCAGCTGCGCCTGTAGGTACACCTCGCAGGCAAGTGCGGGCGCAAGGAACCCGACACGAGGGCGGGAGATTGATTCCCCATCTGAACGCGGCCCTTTCGGAGATTGCAACCTGGGATGAACACCGCAGCGTTCTATGACATCCACACTCATGGGCTGGTGCGCGTTGCCAGCTGCACGCCGCGCGTCGAAGTCGGCAATCCGGCGGCGAATCTGCAGAAGACGCTTCAACTGGCCCGAGTCGGGCACGAACAGCATGTCGATTTGATGCTGTTCCCGGAGCTGGGCCTGTCGGCCTACGCCATCGACGATCTGTTCTTGCAGGACGCGCTGCTGCAAAGAGTCGAGGACGAGATCGGAGCCCTGCTGCGGGTCTCGGAAACATTGCATCCCGTGCTGATCGTCGGTGCGCCGGTGCGCAGGAACGGGCGGATCTACAACTGCGCCGTCGTGATCCATCGCGGCCAGCTGCTGGGCGTCGTACCGAAATCGTTCCTGCCCAACTATCGCGAGTATTACGAGAAGCGCTGGTTTGCACCCGGCATTGGCACCGAAGGACTGGCCATCGAGCTTGGAGGACAGACGACGGCGTTCGGCACGGACCTGATATTCGCCTGCCGCGACCTGGCCGATTTCAAGTTCCATGTCGAGATCTGCGAGGACTTCTGGGCCGCCACACCGCCTTCGACGCTCGGCGCGCTGGCCGGTGCACTGATCCTCTGCAACCTCTCCGCTTCCAACATCGTCGTCGGCAAAGCCGATGAACGAGCGATTCTGTGCGCATCTCAATCGGTTCGGTGTCAGGCCGCGTACGTCTACTCGGCGGCTGGCCCGGGCGAGAGCACGACGGACCTTGCGTGGGACGGGCAAGCTTCGATTCACGAGTTGGGCGCGCAGCTTGCCTGCACCGAACGCTTTCCGCTGGAGAGCCAGATGACGATCGCGGACATCGATGTCGAGCGGCTGCGCCTGGAGCGCATGCGGACGCCGACGTTTAACGATGCCGCGATGGCTGCCGGTCATCCCGAGCGCCGTTTCCGCCGCATCGCTTTCAGTCATGCGCGCATGCCGATCGATACGGGCTTACGACGACAGATCGATCGCTTCCCGTTCGTCCCCGACGATCCGGCGCGGCTGGATCGCGACTGTTACGAGACGTTCAACATCCAGGCGCAGGGCTTGATCAAACGCCTGCAGGCCACCGGCATCCAGAAGATCACGATCGGCATCAGCGGCGGACTCGACTCGACGCATGCGCTGCTGGTCGCCGCCAAGGCGTTCGACCTGATGGGCCTGCCTCGCGCGAACATTCTCGGCTTTACGTTCCCTGGGTTCGCGACCAGCGAGCACACCAAGAAGAATGCGTGGGCCCTGATGCGTGCGCTCGGCGTCACGGCCGAAGAAATCGACATCAAGCCGATGGCGAAGCAGATGCTCGCCGACCTGAAGCATCCATTCGCCGCCGGTGAACAAGTGTTCGACGTGACGTTCGAGAACGTGCAGGCCGGTTTGCGCACCGATTATCTGTTCCGGCTCGCCAATCAGCGCGGTGCGCTGGTGCTGGGCACCAGCGACCTTTCCGAGCTGGCGCTCGGCTGGTGCACGTACGGGGTTGGCGATCACATGAGCCATTACAACGTCAATGGCTCGCTGGCCAAGACCATGATCCAGCACCTGGTGCGCTGGGTCGTCGACAGCGGTCAGTTCGACTCCGCGACCTCGCAGACGCTGCGCTCCATCCTGGAAACCAGGATCTCTCCGGAACTGGTGCCGGGCCAGGGCGCAGGCCTGCAAAGCACCGAGGCGAAGATCGGCCCGTACGAACTGCAGGACTTCAACCTGTACTACCTCACCCGTTTCGGTCTGCGGCCTTCGAAGATTGCGTTCCTGGCATGGCACGGCTGGCAAGACGTCACTCGGGGCGCGTGGCCGGAAGGCATGGCCGAAAGCATGCGACGTGCTTATCGATTACAGGACATCAAACATTGGCTCGAAGTGTTCCTGTACCGGTTCTTCACGTTGAGCCAGTTCAAGCGCTCGGCATTGCCGAACGGACCCAAAGTCATGTCGGGCGGCAATCTTTCGCCGCGCGGCGACTGGCGCGCGCCGTCGGATGGCAACGCGCAGGTCTGGCTCGAAGAGTTGCAACAGAACGTTCCTTAGCCGGTGGCCTGTTCCAGAAACTCCGCAAGATAGGGCGCGGTCCGACTCCTCTTCGAGCTGGCAACTTGCGCGGGCAGTCCACTCACGACGATCGAGCCGCCCTCGTCGCCCGCCCCGGGCCCCATGTCGATGACCCAATCGCTGCCCGCGACCACGCGCATGTCGTGTTCGACGACGACCACGGTGTTGCCCGCCTCCACCAGGCGTTCGAGCTGCACGACCAGTCGTTCCACGTCCGAGGGATGCAGCCCCGTAGTGGGCTCGTCCAATACATATAATGTGTCGCCCCTGGACGGGCGCTGCAGCTCGGTGGCGAGCTTGATGCGCTGAGCTTCGCCACCGGACAGTTCCGTAGCCGCCTGCCCGAGCCGCAAATAGCCCAGCCCGACGTCCCGAAGCACATCGAGCGAGCGATGAATGTGCGGCTCGTCCTCGAAGAACTTCCAGGCCGCATCCACCGTCATCGCCAGCACTTCGGCAATGTTCCTGTCGCGATAACGGATCTCCAGAGTCTGCGCGTTGTACCGGGCACCGTGACAGGTCGGGCACGGTGCATACACGCTCGGCAGAAACAGCAGCTCGACCATCACGAAGCCTTCACCCTCGCAAGTCTCGCAACGTCCCTTCGCCACGTTGAAGGAGAAGCGACCGGCGTCGTAGCGGCGTGAGCGCGCAGTCTTCGTGGCCGCGAACAGCTTCCGGACGTAATCGAACAGTCCCGTGTAGGTTGCAAGATTGGAGCGCGGCGTGCGGCCGATGGGTTTTTGATCCACGCGCACCAGTCGCTTGATTCGCTCCATGCCGGCAGTGATCTTGCCACCCAGCGTCTGCACGACGGTCCGCTCCAGCTCGCTGCCTTCCTCCTCGTCCGGCGCAACCGCTTGTCCGAGATGCGAGGAGACCAACTCGACCAGCACCTGGCTCACCAGCGTCGACTTGCCCGAGCCCGACACCCCGGTGACGCTGGTCAGCAGCCCCAGCGGAAACTGCGCATCGAGCCGCTGCAAGTTGTTTCGAGTCACGCCGTTCAGTTTCAGCCATTCACGCGGCGTTCTCGGCTCGCGCGGCGGAAGCTTGAATTCGGAGAACAAGAACCGGCGCGTGTGCGAGCCCTCTACCGAGGCCAGACCCTTGGGCGGACCGCTGTATAAGATCTCGCCACCGTGCTCGCCGGCCGCGGGGCCGACGTCCACGATCCAATCGGCATGACGAATCACATCGAGCTCGTGCTCGACGACGAACAACGAATTTCCCGCCTGCTTCAGCTGATCGAGCGCGGCCAGCAGCGCCTTGGTATCCGCCGGATGCAATCCGGCAGACGGCTCATCGAGCACATACACCACCCCGAACAGATTGGAGCGCACCTGAGTGGCCAGACGCAGGCGCTGCAATTCGCCTGGCGACAACGTCGGCGTACTGCGTTCCAGCGACAAATAACCCAGCCCCAGGTCGAGCATGACCACGAGGCGCGCTTGCAGATCCTGCACGATCCGCTGCGTGACCAATGCTTTCTCCGGATGCTCCGATACGAGCTTGCGCCAACGAGGCGCCGTGCCCGACGCGTACGGTTGCAACAACTTCGCAAGCTCCTTGAGCGGCAGCCCGGACAGCTGCGCGATGTCCAGATCGGCGAACTTCACTGCCAGCGCTTCGAGCTTGAGCCGTTTGCCTTTGCACACCGGGCAGTCGGTGCTGACCAGATACTGCGAGACCCGCTTTTTCATCAGCGGGCTTTCGGTATTGGCAAACGTATGCAGAAGATAGCGCCGCGCACCGGTGAACGTTCCCTGATAGCTCGGCTCTTCCTTGCGCTTCAGCGCACGACGCACCTCGTGGGGCTCGTAGCCTGCGTACACCGGGACGGTCGGCTGCTCGTCGGTGAACAGCAGCCAGTCGCGATCTTTCTTCGGCAACTCGCGCCAGGGCTTGTCGATGTCGAAACCGAGCGTGACCGCGATGTCTCGCAAGTTTTGCCCGTGCCATGCGGGTGGCCACGCCGCAATTGCCCGTTCCCGAATGCTCAGCGACGGATCGGGGACCATCGACGCTTCGGTCGCATCGTAAATCCTGCCCAGGCCATGACACGTCGGACAGGCGCCCTGCGGCGTATTCGGCGAAAACGATTCGGCATAGAGCAGCGGCTGACCGCGCGGATAGTCTCCGGCCCGCGAGTACAACATGCGCAACAGATTCGAGAGCATCGTCACGCTGCCGACCGAAGAGCGTGTCGTCGGCGAGCCGCGCTGCTGTTGAAGCGCGACGGCGGGCGGCAAGCCGTCGATCTCATCGACTTGCGGCACGCCCATTTGATGAAACAACCGCCGCGCATAGGGCGACACCGATTCCAGATAGCGCCGCTGCGCCTCCGCGTACAGCGTGCCGAACGCGAGCGAGGATTTTCCCGACCCCGACACGCCGGTGAACACCACCAGCGCATCGCGTGGAATCTCTACATCGACATTCTTGAGGTTGTGCTCGCGCGCGCCACGGACTCGGACCATGCCGTCCCGGCGTGAATCGATTCTTTTCATTGCTGAATAACGACTGGAACTGCGATTGGTTGCGGAGGGCGGGGATCCTGCCGGAGGCAGGCACCCCTCACGAACCAGCGTGCATTCTCGCATGCCGAGGCAGGTGTCGATGGCCTATCATCACGCCCGTCGCACATCATGATTATCGCGCGGCGCCGCGGAGAAGGTCGCATGCAACGCTCACTCATCGTGCTGGGGCTGGTGATCGCATTGGTCGGCCTGGCCTGGCCCTGGGTTTCCAAACTGCCCCTGGGCCGACTGCCTGGCGACATCCTGATCGATCGCCCCGGCTTCAAGCTGTTCTTCCCCCTGACCACCATGGTCATCATCAGCCTCGTGATCTCGCTGATTCTGATGTTCTTCAGGAAGTGACGTTGATAGGGGCCCGGCCGCGCCCGCTGCGCGAATAACCACCTCCGGCCAGGGCGCCGGTCCGAACACTGCGCACGGCGCAACTCGTGATGCGCCTCTCAAATCCACGCGCCTGACAGCCCTCCCATTCGGTCCCAGGCCGGCGCGCTCGGCATACTCGCACGGCGCCCCCGGAAGACGGGAGCAAGGGTGCTCGCGCCCGAGGTCGCATCAAGGAGAATTTCAAATGTATAAGCGAATGGCTATGAACGGACTGGCTCTGCTCGGCTTGCTGTCGAGCACGACCGTTCTTGCCGAAATTCAACCCGGCTTCTATGTCGGTGCGGGCGTCGGCTCGGCGACGACGGAGATCGACGAAGAGTTCGACGACTTCAAGTTCGACTCGGACGACACGGCATTCAAGGTGTTCGGCGGTTATAACTTCAATCAGTATTTCGCAGTCGAAGTGGCCTACTTCGACGGCGGCAAACCGAAAGAGACCGTCGTCAGCATCCCTGGCTTCAGGGGCGACATCGAAATCGGCACCACTGGCCTGATCGCTTCGGCCGTCGGCCGCCTGCCGCTCGGCGAATACGTCTCCGTGTACGGCAAGCTCGGCTACGCTTCGTACGAGTCGGAGCTCAAGGGCCGCGTCAACGGCGAAGTGTTCGAGTCGGCCACGTTCGACGACGAGGACCTGGCATGGGGCGTCGGTGTGGCGTTCAACGTCGGCCCCTCGTTCGAGCTGCGCGGCGAATACGAAGCCATCTCCATGTCCGACATCGACTTCAACATGATGTCGGTGAACGGACTGTTCAAGTTCTGATTTCGATCGAGCCCGAGTTCGCCGGGCCAGGGAGGGCCCGGATCGGCGCGCAAAGTGGCTCCCGGAAAGTTCGCCTTTCTGGCTCTTTTCAAGGAGCCGCGCTCGGGCGCATGCTGGCGCCCGTCATCAGTTCTGGAATCGGCATTCCGCATGAAAAAGCTCGCCCTTGGCGCCGTGATCGGTATGACTCTGCTCACCGCTGCCGCTCAGGCCGCGGATTCGCAACCACCGGCGGTCGTGAAGCCACTCATCACCGAACCGCTCAGCGGCATCCCCGGCAAGGAAGTCACGGTGCTCACGGTTGAATATCTGCCCGGCGGCGCTTCGCTGCCGCATCGGCATGACGCCGACGTATTCGTTTACGTGCTCGAAGGCGCGGTGGTGATGCAAGTGGACGGCAAGCCGCAAGTGACCGTGCGCAAGGGCGAAACGTTTCGCGAGAGTCCAACGGACATTCACCGCCAGTCCATGAACGCCAGCAAGACCGAACCGGCGAAGTTCGTCGTGTTCATGGTGAAGGACCAGGGCAAGCCCGCAACGCGTCCGCTCGAGGGCACCTGATGTAATCGCGGCCGAGCTCGTGGCGGATTGGCTGGCGGTGCAAATCATCGCCGCGCTCGGCTGCCTCGTGGCCTTCGTGCCTTGGGTTTATCTCACGCCTCGGGCCATGAGGGTCATGGGTCATTCGGCATGATCGAGCTCTATCCGCAGATCAAATCGGTCCATATCGCCGCGGTGATGGCCAGCGGTCTGCTGTTCTTCTTGCGAGGCGCCGCGCTACACACCGGGATGGGCTGGGCGATGGCGGCGCCGGTTCGGTACTTGACCTACGCCATCGACACGGCGCTGCTCACCGCCGCAGTGATGCTCGCGACCATACTGCATCAGTATCCTTTCGTGCACGGCTGGCTGACGGTGAAGGTCTCGTTGCTGGTCGTTTACATCGTGCTGGGCACGTTCGCACTGAAACGTGGCTCGACGAAAAGGATCCGCGTGATGTGCTGGGTGGCTGCCTTGCTCGTGTACGCATTCATCATCAGCGTTGCCCGTACGCACGATCCCATTGGCATCTTCCGGGCGCTGCCAGTCTAATCTCGCAGCTCGGGGAAATCCTCTTCGCGAAACTCGCCGGCGGAGCGCTCGCCGACGCGCGCTCTCTCCACTTCGAGACGGCGCAACTCCACCCGGCGAATCTTCCCTGAAATGGTCTTGGGCAAGGCCGTGAACTCGATGCGGCGGACCCGTTTGTACGGCGCCAGCACCTTCCGGATGTGCCGAAACACAGAGAGCGCCGTTTCGCGGCTCGACTCGGCGCCCGCGGCCAGCACGATGTAAGCCTTCGGCAGGGACAGGCGCATTGCATCCGGCGCCGGCACCACTGCTGCTTCCACGATCAACTCGTGCTCGATCAGTGCGCTCTCCAGCTCGAACGGACTGATGCGATAGTCCGAGGACTTGAAGACGTCGTCGGCACGACCGACGTAAGTGATGTAACCGTCGCTGTCGCGGCTGGCGATGTCACCGGTGCGATAAACCGCACCTTCGAGCCTGCGAACCATGCCGTTCTCGTCCTGGTAGCCGCGCATCAACCCGGTCGGCGCGGGATTCAAGCGCAAGCTGATCTCGCCCTCGTCCGCCGGATTGCCCTCCGGGTCGAGCAGCATCACGTCGTACCCAGGCAGAGGGCGCCCCACCGAACCGGGCTTGATCCTCTGCCCGGGCGAGTTGCCGATGACACAAGTAGTTTCGGTCTGACCGAAGCCATCGCGAATCTGCAGTCCCCACGAGCGCTCCACCGCATCCATCACTTCCGGATTCAATGGCTCGCCGGCACCGCACAGGTTGTTCAACGCGCCGCGATGAGGAGCGAGGTCTTCCTGAACCAGCATGCGCCACACCGTCGGCGGCGCGCATATCGACGTAACACCGTTCTGCGTCATCGCCTCCAGCAGCGCCAGCGCGTTGAAGCGACCGATGTTCGCGATGAACACGGTGGCCTCCGCATTCCAGGGCGCGAAGAAACAACTCCACGCGTGCTTCGCCCAGCCCGGCGCGGACACGTTCATGTGGACATCGCCAGGGCGCAGCCCCAACCAGTACATCGTGGACAGTGCGCCGATCGGATAACTGGCGTGCGTATGCGAGACCAGCTTCGGTTTGGACGTCGTGCCCGATGTGAAATAAAGCAGCAACGGATCATCGGCGCGAGTCACGCCGTCTGGCCGGAACTGCGCCGCGCCCGCTGTCAGATCGGCGTAGCTGGTCCAACCTTGTTTGCGATCCCCCACTACGATGCGCGTCACCGGCAAGTCGAGATCCTGATATTTCTCGGCAAGCTCGGCATCGGTGATCCAGAATCGCACGCCGCCCAGTCGCACGCGCTCGGTGAGATCATCGGCAGTCAGCAGCGTGGTTGCTGGAATCGTGACGGCGCCCAGCTTCATGCACGCCAGCATCAATTCCCATAACGGCGCGCAGTTGCCGAGCATCATCAGCACGCGGTCGCCACGTTTGACGCCCAACGCACGCAGACCGTTGGCGGCGCGGCTGGATTGCTCGGAGAGCCCGCGGAAGGTTCTGGTCGCAGCGTCGCTACCGACGATCTTCAGCGCAGTCCGGTTGCCCCGCTCGCCGGCCGCGAGATGCGCATCGAACCAATCCAGCGCCCAATTGAATTCAGTGGGTTGCGGCCAGCGAAAGGAGTTGACCGCGGCCGCATAGTCTTCGCGATGTCGCAGCAACAGGTCGCGCGCCTGTAAAAATGCTTGGGTTCGTCATATCGGCGTCCCCGGCTATGACGCCGATGTCATCACACGCAGGGGGCGGAGGCAACGTGGCTTGTGGGTCAGTGCAGACTGGAGGTCCGAGTGGGAGCCGAGCCGCGCGGCACGACCAATACGTCGCAGCCGGCAGCATCCATGACCTGGCTCGCGATGCTGCCGATCAATGCCCGTCGCACGCGACCGCTGCTCGTTCCCATCACGAGCAAATCGGGCTGATACATCTCGACGGCCCGCCGGATGGCTCGCGCGGGATGACTGTCGCCGATCACCACGCCATAGCGGGTATGGTCGGCGCTCGTGCGCCGGAGCAGATCGCGAATCTCGGCGGCCGCTTCGCGCCGGGAGTCGTTTACATACGAGACGATTTGTTCGCTACCCACGCCGGCGGAACGCATCATGCCTTGATACGGCGGCTCGACGACATGCATCACCATCGCCTGCGCGCGATCATTCAACACCAGACTCTCCGCCGCTCGCACTGCTGCGCCAGACTCCTCCGTGACATCGAGCGCCAACAGCACCTGTCGATACTCGGCTTCGGCGGGCCGCTGCACCATCAGCAGTGGGCATTGGCGCGTGTTGAGCACCTTTTCGGCAATCGTGCCTTCCAGCACATCGCGCAGGCCGCGCTTGCGATGCGGCCCCATGACCAGCAGCCCGACTCGATGCTTGTCGATCGAGTCGAGAATCAAGCGGGCCGGACTGCCGGTTCGAACCGCAACCTCCGGCGGCGGGCCAAAACGCCAGGCCGGAGCGCGAGTGCGCGAGTTGAGCCCCGCGATCGCTTGCTGCAGCGATTGTTCGAGATTGAGCTCGGTTACCGTCGGCACGACCACGTGCAACAGAGACAGCGGTGCTTGAAGTTGTTGAGCCAGCATGCCAGCGCGGTCGATCGCGGCTTCGCTCTTTGGCAACAAATCCGTCGCACACATCAGTCTCGGCATGTCGATGCCTCCTCAGCTGCAATCGCTAATGAGCTCCCGAATGCTCGGGCTGCACGGACTCGATGCGCAGGCGACGCACGCCGCCCGGCATCTGCCATTCGACTTCATCGCCTGCTCGATTGCCGAGCAGCGCGGTGCCGAGCGGCGCCAGCACGGAGATACGACGTGCACTGACGTTGGCCTCGGCGGGACCCACGAGCGTCAGCTCCTGTCGCGTGCCATTGCTCAGATCCAGGATGCTGACCAGCTTGTGCATCGTGACCACGTCGGCCGCGACCTGTTCGGGCTGCAACACCTGGGCACGCTCCAGCTCCATGCTCAGCTCTTCCAGATGGTCCTGATCATGGCCCCGGGAGGCACGAGCCGCCAGCAGACCGCGCAGCACGCGGGCATCGGGCTCGGAAATCACGATCGGATGATCACGCATCATTCACTCCTAGCAAGGTTTGAGAGCATGGTGCAGGCTATGCTCAGTTCGATCAATTAGAATTATTCTTGTAGTCCGTTCGTTACTGTCGAAGCTTCCTGCTTCCTGGAGTCGCCATGAATACCGTGATACGGAGGCTCAACTACCAGCACTTGCTGTATTTCTGGTCGGTGGTGCGTACCGGCAGCCTGACTCGTGCGTGCGAAGAACTCGCACTCGCCGCCCCCACCATCAGCGCGCAGCTTCGCACGCTCGAAGAGCGACTGGGTGAGAAATTGCTGGTGAAGTCGGGCCGCACCCTGGTGCCGACCGAAGTGGGCCGCATGGTCTACAGCTATGCGAACGAGATCTTCGGGCTCGGCCAGGAGCTGATGGAAGCACTGGAACAGCGCCCGTCCTCGCGACCGCTCAAATTGCTGATCGGCATCGACGACGTGCTGCCCAAAGAAATCGCTTATCGCATCGTCGAGCCGGGGTTGCAATTGAAGCAATCGGTCCGGGTCATCTGTCGTGAAGGCACCCTGGAGCGACTGGTGGCGGATCTGGCGATTCACGAAATCGACGTCGTGCTGTCGGATTCTCCAGTCACACCCTCGCTCAACGTTCGCGCCTACAGCCACTCGCTCGGCAGCTGCAATGTGTACTGGATGGCGACGCCGACGCTGGCGAAGACGCTGCGACGGGATTTTCCGAAGTCATTGGATGGCGTGCCGGTGCTGCTGCCGACCGATGACACGGCAATCCGGCGCGCACTCGATCAGTGGCTCGATCGGCAAAACGTGCGGCCGCTGCTGCTCGGCGAGTTCGAGGACTACGCGATGCTGCGCGAGTTCGCACGTGAAGGACATGGCTTCGCGCCAGTGCCTTCCGTGCTCGAATCGTCCTTTCGGCGGCAGCACGGTTTCATCCGTATCGGGCTGGCAAAAGGCGTGAAATCGGAGTTCTACGCCATCTCGGCGGAACGCAAGATCAAGCATCCGGCGGTGGCCGCGATGACGGACAACGCCCGTCAGCTGTTCTCGCAAAATTGACCTCGTGAGTTGCCCGAGATCCCAACATGCTCTAGCCTGCATGCTACCAATGCCTACGTCATTCACATCACAGACGCGAATCTCGCGCATGGGCGGGCCCACGTGGCTGGCGCTCATCGTCGTCGTCTGGTGGGCGGCGTTGCTGCATCCGGCGCAGGCCAGATCGTTTGCAACGGGCATTTTCGATGACAACGACCTGCCGATCGCCGTCGCTTCGGAAAATCGGCATCTGTCGGTGCCGACGAACGACGGCCGGCATGCCGAGACGACGCATGATGGCAGCTCGCCGATTGCGCCGGCGCCGACGTTCGTCACCAACCTTCGTTTCGAGCCGACTGCGTGCGTCGGCGCCACGACGCATCGGCCCACCTCCCGGCCGACGCACTCCCCCGCTCAGCCCAGAGCGCCTCCCGCAAACACCTGAGTGGTGTCATTTCGTTCCGGTTGACGTGACTGCCTGAGGCAGTGACGGCCGGCATGCGCGCGTCGCGCAGATCGAATGGGAGAATCTCGTGGTTCCGTCCAAGTGGAAGCTCGTGCTGTACGGGCTCATCATCGTGTTTGGCACGCTCATCGCGTTGCCCAGTCTTTTTACCGCTCAGCAACTGGAATCCTGGCCCGACTGGCTGCCGCACAAACAGGTCGCGCTGGGACTGGACCTGCGCGGTGGCGCCCACCTCGTGCTCGAAATCGACGAGCCCGCGCTCAAAAAGGAAATCGAAGAAGACGGGCTCGATGCGAGCGCCGCGCTCGCGCGCCGACAGTCCGCGCTTCAGCAGAGCATCGAGATCGTGCGGCGTCGTATCGACGCCATCGGCGTCGCGGAGCCGACCGTGCAGGCGCTCGGCAGCAATCGCATTCTGGTGCAGCTGCCCGGCATGCAAGATCCGGCGGCGATCCGGACCTTGCTCGGCAGCACCGCGAAAATGACGTTCCATCGTGTCGAATCGTGGAGCGTGCCCGGAAAAAGCACGCCCGCGATTGGAACCATCCGCGTGCCCGCGGCCGACGAGGACATCGAATACATCCTGCAAGAGCGCCCGCTGCTGCAGGGCGAGCGACTGGTTCAGGCGAACAGCGGCCTGGACAGCCGCACCGGCCGGCCGGTGGTTTCGTTTCGCTTCGATGACGCGGGTGCCAAGGCATTCGCGAAGATCACCAGCGAGAACGTCGGCAGGCAATTTGCGATCGTGCTGGACGGCAAAGTCATCAGCGCACCGGTGATCCAGGAGCCGATCATCGGCGGCTCGGGGCAGATCACAGGCAACTTCACCCCTGCGCAGACCAGCTCGCTCTCCGCGCTGCTGCGCGCCGGCGCGCTGCCGGTGCCTTTGCACGTGATTCAGGAAGGCATGGTGGGCCCGGATCTCGGCGGCGACGCCATTCGCATGGGCGCTTTCACGGGCGCTGCCGGCCTGCTGTTCGTGCTGGCATTCATGACCGTGCTGTATCGTGGCTGGGGCGTTATCGCCAATCTCGCCTTGCTCATAAACGTCATCCTGACCCTCGCCGCGCTGACCTTGCTCGGAGTCACACTGACGTTGCCGGGTATCGCTGGCATCGTGCTGGGCGTCGGGCTGGCGGTCGATGCAAACGTTCTGATCAACGAACGCATCCGCGAGGAGACTCGCAACGGCAAGTCCGCGATAGCGGCGCTGACCAATGGCTTCGATCGCGCCTATGCCACCATCGTCGATTCCAACGTCACTGCGCTGATTGCGACCGCACTGTTGTTCTGGCTCGGCTCCGGACCGGTGCAAGGCTTCGCCGTGACCATGGCGCTAGGCATCGCGATCTCGATGTTCACGGCAGTCGCGGTCGTGAAAGCGATCATGGCGCTGTGGCTGCGATGGCGTAAGCCGAAACAGTTCATCATCAGCTCGCTGATGCCCGCGCGCTGGCGCAACGCGACGCCGAATTTCCAATTCATGCGTGCGCGCTTCGTCGGCATCGGCGTGTCGCTGGTGCTGTCGGTTGCCTCGGTGATGCTGTTCATCAAGCCTGGCTTGAACTACGGCGTGGACTTCACCGGCGGCACCATCATCGAAGCATCCGCGCCTGCATCGATGCACCTGGCGGAGCTGCGCGACCGACTGGAACGAGCCGACCTCGGCGAAGTGAGCCTGCAGCAGGCGAACGACGATGGCACGACCATTCTCGTCCGCATTCAACAGCAGCCTGATGCAGGAGCGGCGGCACAAACCGAAGTCGCCGAGCGCGCCAAGGCAGCCATCCTCCAGGCCGAGCCCAAGGCCAGCTTCGACCGCGTCGACATCATCGGCCCGAAGATCAGCGACGAGCTGGCGGATGCGGGCATTCTCGCCGTGCTGTTCGCGAGCGTCGCGATGTTCATCTACATCTGGATCCGCTTCGACTGGCATTTCGGCGTGGGCGCGATCGCGACCCTGGTGCTCGATACCACCAAGGTCGTCGGCTTCTTCGCGCTCACCGGGCTGGAATTCAACCTGACCGCGATCGCGGCGCTGTTGACGCTGATCGGTTATTCGGTCAACGACAAGGTGGTGGTGTACGACCGCATGCGCGAAAACCTGCGGCTGCATCCGGATCTGCCGCTACGCCAGATCATCGATCGCAGCATCAACGAGACCCTGGCTCGCTCGATCTTCACGTCGGTCACGGCATTTCTGGCCATGCTGCCGATGGCACTGTGGGGCGGCGCAACCGTCGCCAGCTTCGCGGTGCCGATGGTGTTCGGCATCGTGGTGGCCGCCAGCTCGTCGGTCTTCATTGCAGCACCGATCCTGTTGTTCCTCGGCGAGCGGATCAAAAAGCGTCCCGCGACCGCAGCCTTGCAGGAGGCCACGCCATGAATGCACGCTGACGCGCACACGACGCCTGCTTCGGTGGCAGGCGGCGAGCACGTAACAGGCCGTTCACGGTGTCCGTCGTCGACGAACACCGTGANCACGCTCAGAACTCGTGCCAGGCCACATCGGTTTCNGCCCCATCGCTTTCATATCAACGAGCGAAAATGANAGCTGTGTTCTCGCGAGCTAGCGGAATGAAGCACGCGATGCGAGCNTCGAATCAAATTGCAAACATCGACGAATCGCGATGTGCGGAGGGGACTGCAGCTCGGTTTGGGGCGCGACGAGCGTCTGTTGATCGATTCCGCAACTCTGGCTGCGGTCGTCGTTTTAGTGTCGCGAGTACTGAAGAATGGCGCGCCCGGAGAGATTCGAACTCCCGACCTCATGGTTCGTAGTTCGACCAAGCGCCATTGGCGCCAGTGTAGCAGTTGGTAAGTAGTTGATTCCATTAACCGTGCTCGCGGGGCGTCCGTTGCAAGAATCCCAACGAAGTACGACGAAGCAGGGCGAAGTCCCGCAAAAGTCCCGCAGTCACATGGCTATCCCGCAAAGTCCCGCAGTCGCATGGCTATCCCGCAAGTCCCGGACCACTACCGTTCTTGGTCTGCGTGACGGAGAACCGTCGGTTCGCATCCTGCTCGCAAAGGCGCCCGCACGGCGCGCATTGCGCGGGCGAACCGGAGCCATGCGAGGTCGAGAGTTTCGCCCGCCCGACGGCTGAAGCTTCCGTAGCCATCTGGTGGGCGCGGTGTTTTGCAGAACGTGTGCCCCAGAGTTTCGCCGAAAAACCGGGCGAAACTTGAGGGAGCCGACTGTCGCTTGCGACTTGATCACCACGTCGCGGACCCTGCGCGCGCTCCCTCCGCCATCCCGCGACCGCAGCGGGGCGCGCAGTAGCGTTCGTCCCATTTACGTAGAATCAACTTTGCGACCACAGCAGCGGTCGCGTTGTGCGATAGTTTCTTCCCGCGACTCAATCGACACGGAGGGTTGATTCATGCTCGTCATCACACGCCGGCAAGGCGAATCATTCTTCATCGGCGATGAAGTTGAGATAGTCCTTCTCGAAACGGGATTCCAGGTCCGAATCGGCATCAACGCGCCGAAGGACGTTGAGGTCGTACGAACTGACCTAATTCGCGATGAGCTCGAGGATGTCAGCTAGGTCCTAGAGATCAGGCCGACGCCGCGTGATGCATCGCGTCGTCCGGGATCGTCCTTGGTGAGTGTGACCTGCCAACCGCGACGATCTCCTTTGCTTACGAAGAAGCAGGCAGAGATGCTGGAGAACTCGTGTAACGTCCAGCCCTCGCGATGGAATCGCAGCATCGTCGACAGATATGCATCGAGGAGATCCGATCCGGGCGACAATCTTTGGGGAGGCGCTTGAACGTTCCACCACGGATCGACGAGTACGATCCAAGTATCCGTCGTTGACGGTTGAAATAGATCGATCCGCGAGAGCCTGCGTCCCATTGTTCCACGATAAGACCGAACCTGTATTAATATACAGCAGCGAGACAAGAAGGCCAGCAATTGATCCGCCCTGCCCCCTATCGACCGGAAGCAGTGATACCTCGGTCAAGCCCGGACTGATGGGCGACAGTCTTGTATCCGCGGCATGCGGATAGCTTTCCGCATGATCGTTGGACAGATCGGCACCCAGCCGCATCATCGGAAATTCTCGCTGATTACCTCCAGCGTGAAGACGAATGGAAACGCGAGTGAACCGCTTCAGGAGCTTGGCTCAGAAGCAGATTGCTCAGCTACTGGCGCTGATTCGTTTTTCTCCAGGGCGCAAGCGACGTCATCGACGATGCGATATGCAGCCTTCAACGCGTCGATAACGGAATGCTCGTCCAACTTCGTGAGCCTGCTAGCGAGCGCGTGGCGGGCGACCTCGATGATTCCGAGCGCCTCAAAGAGGCGATCTCTCTGATCCGCAAGTTCACCACACCCGCTCGACGGCGGTTCTCGACCTGCGGGCCCCGCTGTCCTAGATCCGCGCTTTGCCATGGCGCTCTCCCGACCGCTCAATGACGAAACAGTCGCAAATAGGATCTGCGATTCGGAAGGCTCAGAGAGGCCTGCGCATTCCATCGCCCTGACCGGACGTACTGAGCGAACGACCGACACGCAAGTTGGCGCCGTGTGCATGTGATTACATGCGCGCATCCATCGCACGGCATCGGTTCCAGCGCGTGCTCGAGTTGCTCAGGTTCTTGCTGCTGGTTCTCCGGAGCAACTCTGATCTCTGGCAAACGTCCGCGGATCATGGCCGCACCTCGCGTGAGCGACAGAGGCGCTCAATCATCTCTGCGGCACCAGTGAGGCGCGCATTCAGGGCAGGCTGCCCTACTCTGCATTGCTTAGCTGCTTCCCGCAATCCCTGGGCCACGATGAGCGCTTCGGCAACTTGAGGATCACTGTCCTTTTCATGACCGAAGAACCTTCGGCGCGTCGCCAGGATCGAGTCGCCGAGTTGCTGAGTGCGCTGAAGCGCCGTTCGGTCGCCTCGCAATTCCCACCACGCTTCTGTCCGCCGCACGTGCTCCAGCAGGGCGTCAATTCCCATGCTGATGACGAGCATGTCCTCCCGGTCGGTTTGGTTCATGACTCGCCCTCCCGCTCAGCGCTCTCGCCAGCCGTGTCATCCGGTTTCAGCTCGTCTATCCAGTCGTGCACGGACCAGATGGATTTGAGCGCGCGCCGCAGAACCTCCTGTTCTGGGAATGCGATCTCCTGCGACTCCAGTGAATGCAAGGTGACTTCGACGAGGCAAATCGCGCCAACGCATTCATGAAGAACCGTCTCAACGCTGATCGACTTGGTTGCTCTTAGGGTTAGTAGACCGGACGGGGCATCGCTCGCGACCGTCTTGTGGGCGCGATTAGCCGAGGGCCGATGCCTGCTCGCACGCTTTCGTGGGGCGCTCATGGCCGCACCCCACCGAGCTGGTGTGGTCGCAGGACGGCAAGGCCGTTGCCGTTGCGAGATTCACACGTCCGCACCCCTCCGATCGCCGGGTGCGCGATAATGAAGGAAGCCATAACTGCCTCTCTGCAGGCGTTGTGGTTAGGCCCTCGTCGGTGTTACCAGCACCGGCGGGGGCCGCCCTACGCGGATCTCTAGCCGCTGGATTACACTATTCCTCAGTGCTTGCAATGTCTAGACTCGGCTAGATGGCTTTGGGAAGTACTTGATGGCAGAGCAAAGCGGGCGCAGGGGTCGACAACTGGGGCTCTATGTTCCGGTCGAAACGGCGGAAAAGCTGAAAGCGCTCTCCGCGCAGACGGACATTCCGCAGAGCCGTTTGCTGCGGCAGGCGCTGCAGTTGCTGTTTGAGAAGTACGCCAGTGTGCTGGCACAGAGATCCGGCAGATCTCGAAAGTAGCGCTTTCGATATGATTTGTCCGAACCTCCCGATGCAGAGGGATTCGAACGCGACGGAATGAGGCACGATTCCGGTTAGGATCGAATAATAAGATGTTCCTTGCTGAGTTGCGCATTGAGAATTTCAGGACTTTCGGGGAGGGAGCGGATGCCCTGCTTCTTTCCTTCAAGCCGGGACTCACGGCACTGGTCGGCGAAAACGATACCGGCAAGACCGCGATCATGGACGCGATCCGATTCGCGCTCGGTACGCGCGACCAGGAGTTCATGCGCGTAGAGGAATCAGATTTCCATCAACCGCCGGACGGATCCGCACGCAAGACCGAGATAAGGATTCGCTGCAAGTTCGCGGACTTGAGCCCTTCAGACATATCGGCGTTCCCGGAATACCTGACTCATGTGGAGGAAAACGGTGCCATTACTCCCGTTCTCTACATCAACTGGAGGGCCGTCGGCGGTTTCAAAGGTCATAGGCGCTACATAACAACTGAAACGAAATCGGGAGTCGACGCCGCCGGTCCATCACTAGATCCCGAAGCCAAGGTTCTTCTGTGCGCGACCTACTTGCGCCCCTTGCGAGACGCGGAGCGCGCACTTTCCGCCGGCCGCGGCTCGCGCCTTTCGCAAATCCTCCAGCACACGAAGGAGATCAAGGAACACGGTGTCGCCTACGACCACGAAAAAGGCCCCCGGACGATCTTTCCACGCTGAGCGTCCTCGGAATCGCGGATTTCGCCAATGCGCTGCTGGGAGAACACAAAGGCATCAGAAGCGCTCGTGACCGCCTGAACATGGAATTTCTGAAGGAACTGTCGTTCCACGGCAGTCTTCTCGAGGGCTATATATCGGTCAGCGGATCAAAAGGCGACACGTCTATCCGCCTCCGCCAGTTACTCGAAAAGCTTGAGCTCGGTTTGCGGGATGAAGGCGACGAGGACTCCACGGCAAATCGCGGCCTGGGATCGAACAACCTCCTGTTCATGGCATGTGAGTTGCTTCTTCTCGGTTCGGAGGCCGAAGGCTTTCCGCTGCTGTTGGTCGAAGAACCGGAAGCACACCTGCATCCGCAGAGACAGCTCCGGCTCATGCAGTTCCTCCAGCAAAAGGCCGACACGGCGCGGCCGGATGGGCAGAAGATCCAGATCATCGTCACGACGCACAGCCCAAATCTCGCTTCCGCCATTCAACTGGACAACCTCGTTCTCTTGAGCAGCGGAAAGGCATTTTCCCTCAGCTCAGACAAGACGGAGCTGGACGCATCTGACTACGGCTTCCTGAGCCGTTTCCTCGATGTTACGAAGGCTAACCTATTCTTCGCTCGCGGACTGATGATCGTCGAGGGCGACGCCGAGAACATACTTCTCCCAACGCTGGCTCACATACTCGGGCGCGACTTTACGGGCAATGGCGTCTCAATCGTCAATGTCGGCGGCGTGGGGCTCAGGCGATTTGCGCGCATATACCAGCGAAAGAATCCCACGGATGACGGCACGATTCCCGTTCCGGTCGCCTGCCTGGCGGACATGGACGTTATGCCCGATTGCGCGCCAGAGATAGTGGGGCGGGTCAAGGCCGGCGAGGCATGGCCAGATAGATCTAAGCGGCGCTGGAGGGCCAAAAGAGATTTTACGCCCGAACAACTCAACGAGCGTCGAGCCGGAATCCGCAGCAAAGCCTCCGGGCAGAGGGTCGAGACGTTTGTTGCCGACGAATGGACCCTTGAATACGACCTGGCTCACGCCGGCCTTGCGAAGGAAGTTTGGGTGGCCGCCTGCCTTGCGGCGGCCGACAACCGTATCGCCGCCGGCAAGATCAAGCACTTCGCAGTGGCACGGGAAGCGCTGCGCTCATATGCCGCGCTGCTGGCGGCAAACCCAGACAAGGAAAAGCTTGCCTCGCGCGTCTATGAGCCCTTTGTCTCAGATCCCCAGATATCAAAGGCAACCGCGGCGCAGTATCTCGCTTGCATACTCCAAGCACGTTACGTGCGAGGGAGACTTACATCCGAATCTCTGCGTGCGGAGCTGCCGCGCTACATCGTTGATGCCATCGAGTACGTAACGCGCGCCCCCGAAAATGAGAGCGTAGATAGCGAGCTCGGTGAGGCGCCCGGCACCACGACCGAGTCGCCGAATGCATGAGTAGCAGTGGCCTTGTTCTGCCCTCCATTAGTGATGACGATATCGCGTGGGCTTGCCGCGTTCTCGGCCTGCCGCAATCCGCGTTTACTGGTTCCGACGGCAACGACCCTCGGCTGGCCGTCATCAAGTGGCTTGATCCCCTTGATGTCGAGGCGTGCCCAGGCAGCGGCAAGACTACGCTGCTCGTGGCGAAGCTTGCGATCCTCGCGCGTCACTGGACCGAGCGCCGACGCGGAATTTGCGTCCTGTCGCACACAAACGTAGCGCGGCGCGAAATCGAGAACCGGCTTGGGTACACACCAGAAGGAAAGCGCCTGCTCTCCTATCCTCACTTTGTCGGCACCATACACGCGTTCGTCAATGAGTTTCTCGCCCTACCGTGGCTGCGGTCGAAACCCTTCCCCGTCAGGATCATCGACGACGAAGTTTGCCTGCAACGGCGATGGGGCAAGCTGCCGTGGAAAACACGTGCCGGCCTAGAGTCCAACAGCCATGACAAGAATGTTCTAAGGATGGCTGCCACTGATTTTTCCGTCGGCGCCGTGCGATGGGGGAAAAATGGCGTGCTGAGCACAACCAGCGAGACCTATCAGGCCCTTAAAGGAGCGTGCCGCACGTCCTGCGAGGAGGGCTACTTCTGCCACAACGAAATGTTCCTATGGGCGCTGGAACTTCTCGACCGCGCGCCTAAGATGCGTGAGGCACTGCGCGGGCGTTTCCCGTTGCTGTTTATCGATGAAGTTCAGGACACGAGCGAGGAACAGTCTTTGCTGCTTTCGCGGCTGTTCATGGAAGGCGCCAATCCCGTCATCCGGCAGCGCTTTGGCGACTCCAATCAGGCCATCTATCAGTACTCCGGCCAGAGAGACACGGTAACGACCGATCCATTTCCTGACACGGCCCGGCTGAAGACGATCCCCAACAGTCATCGCTTCGGCCAAGAGATCGCAGACTTCGCCAACCCACTTGCCGCGTACCCGCACGGGTTGATTGGACTCGGCCCGCGATGCGACGAAATCTCCAGCGACACCGCAGGCAAACACGCAATCTTCCTGTTTGACGATCAGACCGTCGGGCACGTAATGCCGTGCTATGCCTCATATTTAATTGAACTCTTTTCGGAGACTGAGTTGCAGGCCGGCATATTCACCGCGGTAGGTGCAGTTCACCGTCCGGGGGACGACGACAAGGTGCCGCGTTTCGTGGCTCACTACTGGTCCGCATATGACCACGAGCTTGCCACGTCCGAGCCGCGGCCTGGGACGTTCCTGCAATATCTCACGGCAGGACGGCAACTCACGCGCTCATCGGGCGAAACTCATCACATGGTCGAGAAGATCGCAGATGGCGTACTGCGACTGGTCGGAATTCTGAACCCGCTTGCTGATATACCTGCGCGCAAGCGCAAGCACCGCTGTGTACGGGAGGTGCTGGCCGGTCATCCCGAACTGGACAAGAGCTACGTCGAGATCGTCTCCCTCCTCGCAACGGGACGCGGTGACGCTGCATTCGTGGACTGGAAGAAATGGGCGCCGCAGGTCCTCGCCATAGCTGCCGCCATAGCGGGAACGTCGGAAGACTCTGCGGCGGCAACGGCATTTCTTTCCCTCCAGCAACCTCCAACTGGCGATTCACAGCCATCGGCGTCCACGCAGCGCGACAACGTGTTCCGCTATCCGTCTGAGAACCCGAAAGCGCACATTCGGGTCGGGTCGATCCACTCCATCAAAGGCGAGACTCACACGGCAACGCTGGTGCTCGATACATTCTTTCACAGCCACCATGTCTGCACACTCAGACCGTGGCTAATCGGGAAGAAGGTGGGTGGAGGTTCCGAGAACGCGCGCAACATCTCACGACTGAAACAACACTACGTCGCCATGAGCCGACCGAGCCATTTGCTCTGCCTGGCGATGCGGGAAGACTGCCTGTCGAATGGCGATGTTTCGACGCTCAAGGAGCGCGGCTGGCGGACCGCACGCGTCACAGCTGGCGGCGTCATCTGGCTCTGAAGGCGAGTATGACAACAGCTCGGAACTCTCGGAAATCCGCCGCGTGCCCGCCAGATCCTTCTAGCCTCGATTATTCTCGGCTGTCGTCCGGGGACGGGTCTGTGCTGCTCCTGAGATTTGGACTCGGTGTCACATGCACGATTCAGAGTTCTGCAGCATTCGAGGGCGAGCACGTCCGCCCGAGTCCATAAGCGTGAGGGTCGCCTCAACAGTGCGATGTAATGCGCGTCGTCGTCGGCCATGGGCTCTGACGGCGACTTGTCAGGCGGATGCCGGATACCTTGTCGCCGGTTCGTTTGGAGCGGCATGATGCCAAATCTGAATCCGGCTCCTTACGCTGCAAGTATGCAACTCTGCGGCAGCGATTCCAGGCCCATCGCCATCGCCATCGCCATCGCCATCGCCACGATAGCCATAGAACAGGTAGATGCCACGCTCATATTGTGCGTGCTCGAGAAACCCGGTCAGCGTTTCGAAGTTCTTTCGCACTCCGCGGCGTGATGCGGCCTCTGGTTTGACCTCTATAGCCGCGTAGTTCCCCTCCATCTCGCCCGGCAGGTGGATAAGAAAATCAGGCTTACATCGATCCAATCCGTTCGCCCGAATGAGCGGATGGCCGGGCCTTATCGACTTCGCCGGCCAGCGTGTACCGAGTATCCTCGGCCCAATATTTGCGGATTTGATGGTACAGCTCATAGCAATACACCCGCTCTCTGTACATCGGGTTCTCACGACCACTGACAGGCAACAAGAAATAGTCGGCATCAATGGCTGCTGTTGCCGCCTGCAAGATGGCCTCGAACCGATGCATTGTGTGCTTCCTTATTGCTCAGCGAGCCACGGACGAACCGTTCGACATGGGTGTTTACGGCGGCATTCCAGTGCTACGGACTCGCTCGCACGAGCTGCGAAAGGCGCGACGTAACAAGAAAAACATCCGGCCGAGAAAGTCGAATCGGCTCCTGCTCAATGAACGCGGGGAGAGCTTTGGGTTCGAGCACCCACATCCCTTCAAATGCATTCTTCAATTCGGGAGCCACAAACCAGCCAGGAAATACGAGTGCTCCATAGATGGGCCACTTCTTACCTGTAGACTCTTCCAGTGTGCCTCCGAGCCATGCGATCTGCGCCTGTACTTGGCGGATTGGATCCCTGTCTGGTCGCCGACCGCCGACTAGGATCTCTCCGTTGCTAATGGTGACGGATGCGTCCGGAGTTGCTTTCGACCAGGTTTTCGTTTCGACGACGAAGATGCCGCGCTCCGAAATGACGACGTGGTCCAGATTGAAATCGCTACCAGGTACGTCGTGGAGAATCTGTGCGCCGGTCGCACGAAGACGCTCGAGAAACTGGCCGACGGCACGCTCGCCATCCCTCCCCTGCTTCAAGCTCGCGATCTGCCGTCTGAGCGGAATGATTCGCCATGTAGACCATGCGAGCGCAAGTATTGCTACGCATGTGAAGAGCCACGGCCGACGCGGTGACGCCGTCAGATACCCAAACCATTCCATCATCGCCAGGATGGTGAACCCACCGGTGAACCAGAAATAGGAGAACAACTTATCCTCGAACAGACTCTGGATTTCTTCGTCCAGAGTCTGACCGGGATTTCGCAGCGGCTTTCGCTTCAGGGGAGACATGCAGTCGGACCTCAGGGTCGTTGCCGATACAGCCTATCGAAACGGCGCTCCAGCTTCAGGTTTGCGCCACGAATCTGATCGACAACGGCCTTCGCCCAGTCGAAGTACTCGCGCTTACGTTCGATTGTCCAGTCGGCAGGAGGACTGGAAATGATATCGCGCAGGTTTGCGATCTTGTCTGCCAGTTTCACGAGTTTGGCGGCCATACTTGCGTTAGCGGCCTTGCTGATTTGAAGGCGCTTGCGCGACCTTTTCTTCAGCCACTTCGTATCGGTGACTTCCGCTACGACTCCCGCAACCTCATCGCCGAAGTGCCCCCGTAGTTCTTCATAACTTGTCTCGGTGTCCTCGATGATGTCGTGCAGAAGCGCCGCCGCCAGCGTCACCGGATCGTCTACATCGCCTTCGTCGCACAGGATGCCCGCAAGTGCGATCGGGTGATTGATATAGGGAGACGCAACAGCATCCTTGCGCCGCTGATTCTTATGCTTATGCGCAGCGAATGCTACAGCCCTCAGAAGGAGCGATAACGTGTCGACACGGTCTTTCATGCGACGAGCATCAGCGCTCGGAAGTCGCGCGCGAATGATGCACTAGCCTTCATCGACCTTCCAACGCCAACCCAGCTTCAATAAGCCCGAGCCACTGCCGGGCAAGATGAAGTGCGAAAGTTGAGTCCTGAAGGAGCACTCCGCACTCAATGTTCTGCTCCTGCGCACGCCGCGTGAAATTCGCACTCGTGATGAGCGCGCATTCGCCGTCTACGACGACGCACTTGGCATGCATGTTGAACCACGGGCGCGGCTTGCACGCCCTCGCATCGTAGTAGAACCGTGGCCGCGGATCGCCGAACGGCCAGATCTGCATCATGACCTCGCGCACTTTCGCGTCGCCGTACGCAGGCTCATCGGACAGCGCCTCCGTGGTCTGCTCGATGTGAATGAACAGCCGAGCGTCCACGCCACGGTCGCGCATGGCGATCCACAGTGGCTCGAGTAACGCGCTTCCTTGCGTAAAATCGTAACCCGCGAGAATGACCTGCCGTTGGGCGCGTTCGAAAAGGGCGCGAAGGACGACCGCTGTATCTCGCGCAGTGGACTTGGTTCTCTCCGGCCCTGACCACACCAGTTCCGGTGCAGGGCGCCTGTTGGCGCACCGCTCCGCGAGAACCGCATCAATCATGCTCAAGCACGCGAGAGCGGAGTGACCAGAGAGTGCACCCTCAAGCACATCAAGCTGATGTTGAACACCTTGATCCAAAAGGCCCCCACGCGTGAGCGGCATCCTCAGACGATCGGTGGCAATGGCTTCGCGAAGGCGCACCAGGGTTGAATCCGGCACCTTGGAGAGATCGGCGGCCTTCGGCCTTCTGCTCACGGCCGTTCCCTAAAAAACGCGAGCTCAGGATTATTCCCGATCGTCGGCACGAGAAGCGCTCGATCGAGAAAGCGATTGAACCATTCGCACGAGCATTCAGCGATGTAGAGACAGCCATGGCACGCCGCGCCTTCGCTGCGGCGTTCGCTCGATGCGTGTTCCGGATCGTGCGCCGCACAGACCGGATCATTCGAGCACAAGCGACCTAAGTCCCATGCTTCGCGCAAGTGATGTCGCAGATTCCGACCCTCTTCGACGAGACCGCCCAAAGTACCTTCGCTGCCCGTCGTACCGGTTCCTAAAAGCACTGCAGCCATCGCGGGCTCACCATCGCTTCCAGGATGAGAATAGATGCGCTCACGAATTGCACTCGCGGCGTATCCGCACTCGAGACTAATCGCCGTCAGTAACAGATGCGAAAGGGTGTGAAGCAGATAGAAACGGGCCCCCGGGAAGTCTCCTCGCTGCTCCAGTTCGTATGCATGCATCAATTGACGCGTGCGTTCGACTACAGCAGGACGCCGCTCCCATTCGCGTACCGCGCCTTCGTCTAACTCAACGAAGATTCCCTCACCTCGCACCTCAGCAGCAGGCAACCACTTCTGATTGCCATTGGGCAACATCAGCGCTGCCGGCTTGTGTCGAACCTTCTCGAAGTCAAACTCGCCTTGGAGGTTGCTGCTGATCGAGTCCAGACGACTGAAGCTCACTTGCACGCGTATCTCGCGCATTTCGGGAATCACAATGAGCCTGCGCACGCCCTTCGGCAAATCAATGCGCGAGGACGGCACACGAAACGCAGCGAACTGAACGCCAGGTTCCGGCTCGTTGCCCGGTTTCTCTTCCGGCGCACTGACGATCCGCTCGAACTCAACCGTGCGAAGTGGACGTTCGGAGTCTTCAGCGCCAGCCGTGCGCTGCTTCTCGATCGCAGCGAGGATCTCGTCGGGGGCGAATCCTTTGAAGGCAGAGGCCAGCGTGTCTTGCAACTCGAGCAGCATCTTCAGCTGATCGATGGTTTGCACTTTGTGCACGAGCTTCCACACTTCGAGCTCACGTACTCGCGTACTTAGGACGCTCTCTTCTGCGGGTGGCAAGCGCAGCGCACTCACCACCTGCGAGAAGTAGGCGTCAGACGCGGTGCGCACGAGAAGCTCGAACTTCTGATCGCAGTCTTCGTTTGCTGCTCGGCCGCCCAGCCATGGACGATCACCCGAACAAGGATAAATAGGCAGACGCGCATTTGACATTGGTTGCGATGCGCCGCAATTGACGCAGCGTGCGCGGATGCGCGCAAGGTCACCGGTCGCGCCTTCCTCCAATCGCAAGTCCGGCCGCTCGCAGATTCCTTCCTTTCTTTCTCGGTGGATGAAATGAGTCCACGGGAAGTCCGACAGGTGACCTCGACTGCACGCGGCGACGAATCGCACAGGAACCGCTCGCGAGGTCTTGTTGCTCGTGCATTGATGCCGATAGCGGCCCTTGTGTAGTTCGAATTGGTCGCCTGCGCGCGCGAGCCGGTTGCAGCCCTGGCAAACGAACCAACGAGGAAACTCGAGCGCCCGCACACCGACCGTCGGCAGTGCGTCGCGCATCTCGCATTCCGGCGGCTTTCTGAAGTAATCAGTCGGAGCCAAATCGAGATCCGGATGCAATGCGCGCAAGCGCGGAAGTAGTGAGCGCCGCAGACGCGCGTCATCGAGCGCCACCCACTTCCCGTCGGGCCATCCCCAATGATCGAGACCTCCGATGACTACGGCGCGGTCGACAAGATCGACCATGGCGCCCGGGCCGAACGTCGTCACCAGTTGGCTTTGGCGAATCTCACCGTCCGCTCTCGGCGGGGGAGCTGAAGAAACACTCCGTTTACGTCTAGCTGCCATGCTATCTCTCGTCCAGTTGCTTCAGCCGAACCCAGACATGCACGGAAGGCTCGACATCACGCATCGAGGTCGGTGCAAGAAACTCACGCTCATGCCGGTCGCCAGGTGGATCATCCGTTGCCGTGTAGAGCAACCACTTGCCGGCTGCCCTCTTGCCGTCGTACTCGCTGTACTGGCGTGTCGCTGCGCCCTTGATAGCTTCATCGACAACGCGTTCCCACGCATCGAGGAACCTCTTGCCGCGACGTGATACATAGTCCTTGAGCCGATTCTCAGCCTCCTTGTCGCGAAAGTGACGGTGATTTCCTGCGCGATTGACGAGTTTCTCGAGGACTCGTTCGGCGGCAGAGCGCTTCGCATGGAGCTCCATCACGCCCGTCGGCGGTCCCATGCCTTCGACACTGTGTCGGATCATCGACAGGAGTGTTCCTACCAACCCTCGGTCCAGCGTCTGGTGACTGTACGGCGTGACGCTCGTCGCTTCGACCTCGCGATAGAAGCTCTCGTGATAGGCATGGAAACGCTCATAGTGCGAACGGTCGCGCGGTCGCATGACGTGAAGACACGTCACGACCAGCCCGGGGTACGACCGCCCGACGCGGCTCGTCGCCTGGATGTACTCGCTCGTGGTCTTCGGCTGACCGGCGACCACCATCAGTCCAAGCCGGTCGATGTCGAGGCCCACCGAGATCATGTTCGATGCAAGCACGACATCGACCGGTCGACCATCCTTATTAACGTGCCGTTCCGCAAGCCGTGCTTTCGTCTCCTTCACGCGCTCGGTGCTTTCGCGCGAGGTGAGCTCCGCGGGCTCTCGCAAGTTGCGATTGGCCGCCCAGGGATGATCGCCCGCGAAGTCGTGAGGTCGCTTCTCATCCGCGAAGTGCGCGACACGATTGCGCACTTCATCGTCCACCAATCGACGCATGCCGCCGAGCTCGCGCAGACTGTTGAAGTAGCCCACGAGCGTCATGTACGGGTCGCCCGGCTGCTTAGCCTCTCCCTTCGGATCGAAGTTCTTTTGAGCTGCCGCGAGCAACGCTGCGTAGGTGCGTACGGAAACCGCACGCAATGCGCGGCCGGGCGCACCGACGCCGACATAGAGTCGTCCAGGTCGCTGGTCGAGCGGTGCAGGCCTCGCGAAAAAGTTGTCGCCTTCGTCGATACCGCGCGGCGGGAACAGTGCCATGTCACGCCCGAACAGGGCTCGGATCTGTTCTCGCGCACGACGCACCGTTGCTGTCGAGCACACGACCTTCGGTAGGCGCGCCACTCCATCCACCGTCCGCTCGCTCAAGTAGTCGATAGCCGCTTCGTATAGGCCCACCATGGTGCCGAGTGGACCACTGATCAGGTGCAACTCGTCCTGAATGATGAGCTCAGGGGGCAACAACCCTTCCGGCAGCCGAATCGCATCACTTGGAATATCGTGCATGACGCCGAACGCGCGCCTGCCTTTCAGATGCGTCACTCTGCCGAAGAGCATTCCGGCCTCGCCGCGCCAGGGGAGCATCGCGAATTTATCTACGGTCGCGACGATGAAATCGGGCAGCTCCTGATAGATCTGCTCATCGACAAACAGCACCGGCAAGCCCTGAGCGGGCCGCTTCTGTTCCGTGAACAGGCAGTCGGTCTTCGCGCAGTAGACGACGGCACGCGTGAACTTCGTCTTGCTGGGCGCACCTTCTTCGTCGACGAGCTTGATGTTCTCGATGCGGATCGGCTCGCCGCACCAGGGACATCTCGTTAATGGAAACGGCGATTCCTCGCGGGCACTTGCAAAGTCGTTGAGTGCTGCATGCACTTCCTTGAGCCGGTTCGCGGTGGCTCCTCGGCCCACCCACAACCCGATTGCAAAACGCGTATTGCCGAGTCGCCTCGGGTCGCGGCGTCGCAATTCTTCGAGTGCACAGATCAGCGTCGCCGCACGCCCGAGCTGATCGAGCGTGAGCAGTCGCAACGTATAGCGCAGGATCACCGCCACACCACGGCCTTCATCCTGTCGGCTCTTACCGCGCAGACGCCGCAAAAGCAGCGTGAATGCGACGAGCCCCAAATACGCTTCCGTCTTGCCGCCGCCCGTCGGAAAGTAAATGAGGTCCGCAATCGCGCGGTCCGCATGCTTCGGATCGGTAAGACTCGGCAGGCTCATCAGGAGGAATGCAAGCTGGAACGGTCGCCACTCGGGCGTGCGTCCCTCCACATAGCGCGGATCTTCACGCTGCTTATCGGCCTGAAGCGCAGCGACGTACATGGCTTGGTTCGCCAGCCGAAACGCATCGCGAACAACTTCGTCGCTTTCGAGGATCTTCATGCCCTCGCGAATTCGCGCCAGGGCGATGTCCGCCTTCTTCACCAACTGATCCCGCGTTTCCTCGAGACTCGGCCGTTCGAGCGCTTGATAGCGCTGCCGCTCGATCCAACGTCCGTACTCCGCGGGCAATGACTCGAGCGCGCGCGCGAGCCCTTGTCCGTCGAGCTTGCCGAGATCGGCCATGCCGAGCGTGAGCCCTTCGACGCGGCGATGCTCGACATCGGGTACTTCGTGACAAGGCACTTGTGTCGTGGCGAGCGTGCGCACCTTGCCGTCGGCCTCGACGACGGGCGGACGGATGCTGGTGTTGTGGCCCACCGCCCATTCCTTGTGTTCCCGAAAAAGTAGCGCGAGCACGCGAGGATCATCGTCGCTCGGCGCCTCTTCACCGCGGCGGTTTGGCCGTGCGAGGAAACCGCGCGCGTAGTGCAGCTTCATCCGCACTTGAAAGACGAAGAGCTCGTCCGGCGCTTGCTCCTCGCCTTGCCGATCGTTCACGAGCCACACGCTCAACACGCGTGCGTCACTGCCGAGGCCTTCCATAGATGTCGAGCGCAACTCGCCGACGATCGTGAGACCAACCGACTCCGGCACGACGACACCAGGTGATCGAAGTTTCTTTGGATCAAGCGGCACGCTGAGGCGAATCGGACCACGCGGCACGCGCTTCCAGCCCGTTCGCTTTTTGTCTTCTGTGTCTTCTGCGATGTCGATTGGATCGTAGTCCGCATACGTGAGCTCGACATCGATGACATCTTCGCCGCTGCTAGGCGCAGGCGGGAGATACACGCTCAAGCCCATGGAGGCCGGAAAACGAATCGGTCGCGCCGGCTCGGGCTCGGCCGCGCCTGCATCCTCTGCCTGGCTGTCGCTGCCGGCGCCGAGCTCACCGCCGTGCGACTCGAGATCCTCCTTGTCCGGAATGCGTCGCGCCTGCGGCGCCAGAAAGCCGGTGAAGTACCATCGTGAGGGCGGCATCGGCAGCACCTCAGTAGAAGCATGCACCTGCTCCGCCGTGACGCGAGGTTGACCGAGTGCGAACGGGCCAATCAGATCCGCTTCCAGCGCGGCAAGCAGATTGGTGCGGACATCCGCTGGCTTCATCGTTCTTCTCCTTCGGCGGCATCGAACAGCAATTGCGATTGAGCGATCGCCGCGTTCGCGGTTTCTTTCTTGACGCGCTTGGACGTGGCCTTCTTCTTAGGCGTCGCGGTCGCGGGCCCCAAGCGTTTTTCTTCCTCAGCGCGTTGTGCGTTCAGTACGAACAACCGGTCGATGACAATGTCCTGGAAGCGCTCGAGTGCCCGTTGCTCATCGGCACTCTTCGGGCAGAACGGCGGCACCTCGATATCTCTCCAGCCGTATGCGTCCAGCACCGCGCGATCCATGGCTTCGTGCAGCTCACGAAGTTTCAAGATGCGCGAATCGTCGCACGTTGGATCCTTCAGACGATTGTAGGTTTGCGTGAGCCCTTGATTCGTGTCGATCATGTACTGCGCGCGCTCAATGTAGAGGCGCTCGCCGATGTGCTCGAGCGAGTTAAGCACGGTGTGCGGGGCGGTCTGCGGAAACGGAAACGTTTGGAAGCAATCGCTCGCCGTATAGCGCAACGTCCCTTGAAGCGACGATGAGAGTAGGCGCGCCCACGCCTCATGGACTCTTGACTGCAGCACAGCAAACCCTGTGTACGAGCACAACGCAACCACACAAAGCTGCTCACTGAATATTCGGCTTGTGGGCTGAAAAGAGAAGCAGAGATGCTTAGTGACACGCGATGTAACAAGACATCGCCCGAGCCTGCCTATCGCTTCTCTCATCCGCGTTTGAGGCTCCCCGAAACGCCACCATCGCTCTCGGTACGCAGCCCGCCTATTCCTGTCTCTTTCAGGTTTCACTCGCGATTTAACTATCTCCAACAGATCTGGCCAACGCGCTGCTTCCGTGAGATCCATCACATCGAAGCTTATGACATAGCGCTCGTGTTCCTGGCGGGGATTCGTATTGACTTCGTGCCCGCCGAGGTACGGGAAGATTCGATGGCTATTGTTTTCACTCGCCGCAAGGAGCCGATCCTTCTCTGCCGGCGTGAGCACAAATCCGGTGCCGAGAATGAGGCTGCCCACAAAACATACGCCATCGTTTGCATCGAGGACATGTGGATTCGTTCGTTCGAGCTCAGCTTGAAGTTGCGAATTGATGCACGAGACCGGTTGATCATTCAGACGTCGATCTTTTGCAAACTCGATCGGGCGTCCTTTTGCGATGGTCAATATCGAAACGCTGACCGAGGCGTCTCCTGGCCATTCCATCGACTGGATAGCATCATAGATCTGCAGCTTCTTCTTCGTGAGCAGATACTGCAGCCCAGTCTGGCGCGTATCTCCTTGGGCAATGGTGTTGGTTGCAATGAATCCAAATGCCCCATTCGTCCCGATCAATGACTCCGCTCGAAGTAGAAAGTGTGCGCACAGATCAAACTTTCCAGACGTACTCTCATACGTCTCTTGTAGCCACTGCACGTAGCCGGATCCGAGCCGTTCCGTGATGTACGCTACGCCCATGAACGGCGGGTTCCCCACGAAGGCATCTACGTATGCGGTTCCAGTTAGCTGGCCTTGCTGGAGCGGATCTGGGCGCTCCCGAAAGAACACCTCAGGCAACTCGAGTTGCCAATGAAACGGCGCATGCTTGCCGCGAATCTCACGCGACCATCCCTCGACGACGGCTTTGCTCTGATCGTCTCCCGACAACCAGGTTTCAACCACCGCGCGTCGACGCTGGCGCTCCTGTTCGCGGGCCTTTGGCTTGTCCGCCGCGAAGAACGCACCGACACATGCATCGGCAACGAGTTTCACACGATCCATGGCAAGGTCCGCGAGCTCCAGCAAGCGCCGCTTCTCGCGCTGCGCCGCTTCGCTATCATCGTCCGCCAGCTTCTGAATGGCGTCACGGTGCTCGCGGACTTCGAGCAGCACTTGATCGACGAGCGGCGCAATCGTCGGCACTTGCTTTTCCGGCGACCAGTGAAAGGCGCGAATCTGTTCGAGATCGAGGCCGACGAGCGAATCGCCATGCCGCAGCACGTGATCTAGAAACGTGAAGGGCTTGTCGACGCTCAACGTCTCCAGCCAGAGCGAGAGCTTCGCAAGCTCCACGGCGGCTGCGTTCTTATCGACGCCATAGAGACATCGCTCCGCGACCAGACGCTTCGCATACAGCAACGGCTCGCCATGTCGTTCGATCATGACGGGCAGATCGCCGCTGCGTCGCCAGGCTTCGACGATTTGCTCGCCCAAGAATCGGCACGCTTCGACAAGGAACGCGCCGGAGCCCATCGCCGGATCGCAGATCTTCAACTGCAGGATGCGATCAGCTGTGGGCGCTTCGCCCAGACACGCAAGTATTGGTTCGAGCGTGCGACGAACGACGCGCTCTGAGAGCGAACGCGGCGTGTAGTGGCTGCCCGTGCTGCGGCGAGAGGCAGTCGGCTGCAACACGAGCTGACCGGCGCGGGCGCGATTGCGAAGCTGCCGCTGCTTGCCGCTCAAACCGGCGATCGCATCAGCGGCGGAATCGTCGTCGGCATGCTCCGCCAGCGCGGCGAGGACATTCTTGATCGTGGCGGCGGAAACCTCGCAACGATCCTGCAGCAGTTTCTTCTGCTCCTGCTTGCTCGCGCGGCGCAGCTCGCGCACCTCGACCCACACACCGTTCTTGCCGAGTCGGACGGCGGGTCCTGCGACCGTCTGCACGCGATAGCCCATCAGCGACTCATACACAGCGCCGATCTGCTCGACAGAGAGATCGCGATAGCTCAAGCGCTGCCCATCGAGCACAATCAGCCCATGCAGCACGTCGTAAATCGTCTTGTCATCGATCGAGGGCAGCAGCACCTGCGCGCGATCCTTGGCGCGATGCACCGCTGCTGTCCAATCCGGTAAGCCGCCTTCGAGAAATGGATAGGCGCTCGGATCGAACAACTTGCCCTGTCGCGCCGGCAGATGGAGCGTGCCGTGACGCACGCCGCAATGGATTGCTCTGAACAATGCGCTCAACGCGCCGTAGGCGCCAAAGCGATGATGCATCGACTCGGGATGTGCCCCGCTGTCGTGCACGAGCCGCTCGTAGAGCGCCAACAAGCTTAAGTGCTCCGCGTAAAGGGGATGATCGACCGGCAGGAGGCTTCGATCTTCTGCGTACAACACGAACACGAGTCGCAAGACGAGATTGAGCACGCCTTCGTGAACATGCTCTGCTTGCAGTGCCGCGGACATCCAGTCGACACGGTCGCCATTGCAATCGCGGCGCGCTGCCGCCTCGAAGCCGGCGAGCAACGTCTCCACTGCGTCGAACACTTGCTCCGCCAACTTGTTCGTGACGTCGGCCTGCCGTCGGCGGCTTTCCTCGAGCAGCCCCTCAAAGGTGAAACGCGAATCCGCGCCGTAGGTGCGCCGCGCATGGAACAGTAGCTCAAGCGCTAGGGCGATCGGTCGCCCAGCGGCGTCCGCGAGATCGGAAATCCGAAAAGTGAGATGCGAGGTTGTTTCGCCGGGCGGCGCGTATACAAGGCGCAGCTCGCGGCGATTCGAAACAAAGCCGATCGGGATGCCGGTATGCCGCAACAGACGCTCTAGCTTGGATGTCGGTGGGTAGTACCAGGCGCCGGTCAAAGTTTCGGGCTTGTCGAGATCGATGCTTGCGAACTCGGACGTGTCATCGGCGAGATCCCAAACGAGCGCGACAACGGGACGCTCATGCCCCGTTTCAGCCGTCGGCTGCTCACTCGCTGCAGGCGAGAATGCGGCGAATGGATCGTCCGTCGGAGTCAGCACCGTTCGGGCAATCCCCAAGCTGGCGCGAATCTCCTGCCCCGACTCGGGCGCATAGAACGTCGGCAACGCATCGCGATTCAGCAGCATTCCTGGCGTGTCATAGCCAAGGAAGGTTTCAAAGAAGCCGCGCACGCTCTTCAGCGCTAGTCGACCATCCGCAAACTCCGTGCACTGCGCACGAATCTGCGCTGTGATCTCCGGCCGCGGGGCCGGCGCGATCTGCGCCTCCGCCAGTACCGGGATCGAAAACACAAGCCCTTCGATCGGCTGCGCAAGACCGAGCCAGGTTTCGTGGAACAGACGATCGGCGTCACGCGCGCTCACGTCCAGCTCCTTGGCCAGCTGACGACGAGGCCGACCGGTGTCAATCGCACCGTGCGCACCTCGTACAAGGCTTCGATCGCCGCAGGCTCGCGCTCCATGTCCGCGTCGATTGTCGCGGCACGACGGTCCAGGTGGTCGAGATCGAGTCTGAACTGCCGCTGTTGCTCGCGAATATCGATCGAGTCGCCGAGTCCCTCGAAGAGATCGCGCTGACGCAATACCTGTGCAGCTTTGCGGATCGCGCGCTTCTGCCGCTCGAGCAGCATTCGCATTCCATCTGCTTCGGCGCGTGCGCGTGCGGTCAGTCCCTTTTTGGCTTCGACGGCATGCGCGTCCGCCTCGTTCTCGAGCGCCTTCCACAGGGAGGCCATTAGGCTCTCGGCCGACGCAGCGATCGTGGCCGCATTCCGACCTTCAGGAGCGGGTGCGGCTGACGTCAAGCGCGTTTCGATTTCCTTCACGAGTACTGCTGTGTCCGGCGCAGAGCGCAAAAGCAGCGCGCGCGACCCTTCCACGCTTCCGTCCCAGGACGCAGCAACCGAGATGATCTCATCGTGCAATCGCGCCGCCCCCGGCCCGAACAGCGTCAACCGCGCATAGCCAACGACCTGCGCCTCTCCCGCATTCGGATCTATGAGCGCGGTGACGCGGCGCAAATCGTGCGCGGAAAAGCCTTGAGCAAGAAAGCGATCGAGGATGCGTTTGGTAAAAGGATGAGCAAGGTGGAGCTGCTCGATATCGCCGGTCAGCCGCGCGATTGGCGAAAACGTCACCGGCAGCGGTGGCTTTTTTCGCCAATCGTAGAAAGATTCATCTCGCGCGCGAGGCGGGCGGAGCGTATCGAGCGTCACATCCCACGAACGATCAAGCTGCGGCAGCCGAAAGCGAGGCTTGCCATCGTGCGATCCGTCCTCGATCAGACCCGTCGTGCCGGCCAGCGTCAAACCGATGCTCACGACATCGCGCAACGCTTCAGGACTTACTTCCAGAATTTTCCGTGAGGCATCGTAGCGGCGTCCCGCGCGCACGATCTCATCCCTCAGCAACTTCTCGTCCTTCCGAGCCTCTTCGAGCTCCTCCTCCACCGTGCGCGTCGAGGGGTCCGTGCCGATGGCGTCGATTCTCGCCGCGCTATTCGCTCGAATACCTTCTGCCAGAACAGTTTCCATCTCATCGAGGAGCACGCCGCTCAATGATCCAAGCTCGCGTTGCACGATGTCGATCTTGTGCACCAATGTGTCAAGCACGCGATCTTCGGTGCGAGCCGGATACACGAAGTAGTGACAGCGCACTTCTTTCTCCGGCTGGAGCGTGCGGTCGATGCGGCCGTTGCGTTGCTCGAGTCGCGCCGGGTTCCACGGCAAGTCGATGTGAAACAGATCGGCACAGTGCGCTTGCAGATTGATGCCTTCGCGAGCCGCGTCGGTTGCCACGAGAATGCGCAGCGGCTCGTGCTCGGGCGACGCATTGAACCGGCGCTGGATCTCCTCTCGCGCTTCATCGCCCATGCCGCCAGAGAAGCTTGCGATGCGTTCGTCCGCTTGATCCGTCTCGGAGATAGCCTCGCGCAACAGCTCGAGCAGATAGCGCTTCGTGTCCGCCCATTCCGTGAACAGGATGACGCGGCGATTGCTCCACTCACGGCTTGCAGCGGCATCGGCGGCGCGGCCAATGGCTGGGCAGAGGTGTTCGCGCATCCAGGCAAGCAACGCACGCACTTTCGCATCGGGTGCGCGGCGCGCGCGTTCGGCGGTCGCTCGCATCGAACTTAGGAGTGCACTGGCCTCTTCGGATGGCGTAGGAAGATTCGCGCTCGCCGCTACCAGCTCTGAATCGCTGTCTGCTTGAATTTCCTCATCCGTTCGGCCGAAGAGCTCCGTGTCGACGGCTTCGTTTGTCGATGGCGGAACATCCGTACGCGCGGCGATGCCTCGCTTCTGAACCGCTGCCGCGTGCACTTCGAGGCTGCGCGCGAAAGCCTCCGGACTAGAAAGTAGGCGCTGCTGCAACCGGATGAATGGCAAACGCCCTACTCCCTTCTCTGGCGCGCACAGCTCGGTGTATCGGGAAAGCATCCTCGCAAGTTCGATATCGACGGGCTCACCAGCCCCGATCTCGATTGCAGGCGCTGCCTTGCCGTCGGAACGCACAGCCTGAGCCGACCACTTCCCTGAACCGTATTCGAGACTAATGCGTACGAGGATGCGATCGGGAACGCTTTCAATGCCGAGCTTCTTCAAGTCACGCTTTAGGCGACGAACCATGACAGGGGCGAGGTCAGCCTTGCCGTCCACGGGAACGCCACGCGTGAAGCGGATCGGATCGAGAATCTCAAGCAGCGCGCTGAAGCTATTGGAGTGTCCGTTATGGGGCGTCGCCGAAAGAAACAACCGATTGTCGAACCGTGGCGCCAAGTCGCGAATAGTCGCGGTCGTCTCGCTATCCACCGCATATCGGCTACGCGACGCCGGCGCTGCGACGTGGGCTTCGTCGAGCACGAGCAGACTTTTTTTGGCGCGATCTCCGAGCAGTTGCAGCAGCGGCTCTCGATATTCAGGACGGCGCAGCAAGGCGTGAGAAACGATGAAGCGATGATGCGTCGACCATGGATTGACGCTAAACCCTCGCTGCCTGCGCCGCTGAGCCACGAAAGCTCGTGTCATCACTTCGAAATGAAGCCCAAACCGCCGACGCATCTCGCTCTGCCACTGCAGGCAGATGGAAGCCGGGCAGCTAATGAGCACGAATTGCGCTTGCTGACGCAGAATCAGCTCCTGCATCACGAGCCCCGCTTCGATCGTCTTGCCGAGACCGACGTCATCAGCAATGAAGAGGTTAGCGCGCGGCAGCTCCAGCGCCTTCATCAGCGGCGTCAGTTGATGCGCCATATGCTCGATACCAGCTCGGAACGGCGCTTGAAAACGTGTCGCGTCGGCCGCGCTGACAGCATTCCAGCGCAGCGCATGCACATACGCACCGAAGTGCTTCGGCGGATCGAGCGCGTCAACCTCACCCAGACCGCGCTCTTGAGGTTGGATCACCTCAGCACCGAGCTCGAGGTCCCACAGCACCTCGAGCCGACGACCCGGATCATCGTCATCGAGACAGACCAAACCGAGTCGAGGCGAATCGAACGGCAGGCCTTCGACAACGTCTTCAACGAGCCACTGACGATGGCGCGCTCGAACGATTTCTCCAACGCGTGGCAACCCATCTCGTACAGCAAACGCTGGCTGTTTAATCGAGAGCGATGGATCGAGCCCTGCCGCGCCGAGGAGCGCCGCGATCAGATCTCGCCGCGAATTGGACTCAACGCGGATATCGTTCGCATTGCACGCCCCGATCAACTCTTCGCGCCCGAATTCATGCAATGCGGCCGGGAACCGATCAGCGAGTTGCGATCCGAGTGATTCAGCCAACTGCTGCTTCGTCGCCGAGGAATTTTGCAAGCGGACGCCGAACACGCGCGCAAGATCGAGTATTCGCTGCTTGGTAAGCACCGAAAACACTGAAGCTGGCGTGATCGCCGTTTCTGTCATTCCTTTGCCGCTGAGTTCAATCTTTTGTTGGAATCAAGCTGTGATCGGTCGGGGAACGACGAACCCTATTTGACTACTCGAAGACGCATACTTGGCCCCGATACGGACCTGAATTGCGCCGACCCGTCTGTTGCAACCAGTCCGAAAATGAGCTCCTCCAGCTGAGTAACCTGGATGGCCAGCTCCGCGGCGATCGCGCTTTTCGACTGCCCGCTTGCGCGCAGGGCGTCAAACACTTTGGCCAGAACCTGCGATGTCTCGCGAGGCGCGGGATCAGGTTCATTCGTGCGATAGTCTGCGACCTCTATACACATTGATCGGTATTGCCAATCAGAAACAACCTGGAGTTTCCACAGGCGGTACAACAACGCCACAACCGAAACTATCCAGCGCTTCTTCAAGCTCACCAATTGGTCAATTGTGGGAACACGTCGCACTGTCGCCCACACGCTCGTGGCTGGCATGAGCAGTGCCGACGCGAAAGCGTTTGCCTGCTCTTCCGCTCCCTGTCCCTGAGGTCCGCCATGTTTGTGCAATACGAGGTGACCAAGCTCATGCGCACAATCGAACCTGCTTCGCTCCGCGGACTTAGCCGTGTTGAGGAAAATAAAAGGCGTGTCGCCGCGCCAGAACGAAAACGCGTCGACCCTCCTCGTGTCCTCTGCAAGCGAAAAAACTCGAACCCCGCGTGATTCGACCAAGTGGATCATGTTCTTAATGGGCCGATCACCCAAATTCCAAGAACGCCTGACCGCCTCTGCCGCTATCTCTGGCTCTTCCCCCTGCAAGTCCGGCAAATCGCATTTGGGAAGTTCAAATCTTTCTTCGATCCAGTCGTGAAGAATGAGCGCCAATGCTCCAGCGCCAAGCGCGCCATCTCGTTCTGCGGCCGTCATTCTCGAAAGAGCACGGAAGCTGACGACACGCGTTCTCGGCATGTCCAGATCAGGGCCATAGAAGAACTCGATAGGGAATTGCAGCTTCACTGCGAGCCGCTTCAGCGTTTCCGGGGAGGGTGCAAACTCGCCCTTTTCGTACGCCGAAATAGTTCGCGGCTCAACATCAACGAGCTCAGCGAGCTGGCGCATACTCACGCCGCGACGCCGTCGCGCCAGTTCAAGTCGCGACGGATTCATCGATCGTTCCACTGGAGTCACGCTCGTCGTTTAATTTCGATGTCGATGTCAGGCAGATCATCCATCGGGAGATCCGCACCGTCCGCCTGGACTTCAGTTGATGGCAGTATGATCCGCTCGACCCAATTGATAATGCGGCCCTGCTCGTCTTGACCCGACGGCAACGACAATTCTGCTCGGACCTCTGCGGCATCCGGATCAACGTAGATCAGCAGATACCACGTTTCGCATTGTTCATCGGCGACCTCGACTTCGTCCTCATCCGGTAGCCGAATATCTAGTGACAGCTGGTTCGCAGAAATTGCCTCCTCGGTCCTCGCTCCCTTGGCGGAGAGTGTGGTCGGAGATGCATACGGCCTACCTGTATTCGCGTCTCCGCTCGCTACAGCAATAGCGAGTGCGGCATCGGGAGAGACTACAGTGCAATAACCGCCCTCGTTACTGATCGACCACTTTCGCGGCACCAGTCGTTGCCGGAGGCGCCGAACCCCATGACCCCAGAGCGACAAGGCGATATACAGAGGCGGGTCGAGTTCGGTGCAGGCCACTCGACCTTGATGAGCAGCTCGGACAGCGTCGAGGAGATCCGAGATCTTCAGACCCAGCTGCTGCAAACGAGTCTGCACGTCGAATACGTCAGCGTAAACCTTGATGGACGCCTGCATGAGCCACTCCGGCCAGAGAGCAACGACTTCCGCTTTTTCTACCATACATGATGGTGGAAAAACAAGAAGCGGGCACCAGCAGTCCAGGCAAGACGTGCCGCGATCATTCACTCAGCACGATGACAGCGAAAGCGGCAGCTCGGGCAGCACGTCTATAGCCCGGGAAGGGAAGTGAACAACGTCGCGAGGCCGCGCCAGACGCCGTCGTTGATGAGGAGTTCATGCTGCTTCGCTCTTCTCCGGCGTTTCGGGAGACTCGGCGAGGGGATGCTCGATGAAATGCTGCTGCACGAGCTTATGCAGTGCATTGTCGTTCGTCTTTGCAACCAACGCCTCGACATCGGCAGCAGTGCAAACGGTCACCTTGTATCGGGTTTCGTGGGACCGCAGAGTTGCTAGACGCTGCCTCGCAGCGTCAGACAGTTGGCCGGAAGTCCAGAGTTCGAAATGCATATCGAGATGGCGCCAGTCTGGATGCTCTAATGCCTTCTTGCGCACGGTCGGAATACGCCTCGTGATCCATTTGTCGATCTCCTTGTTATCCACGAAGCCCTCGGGTGCGTGTCCCTTGCACTCGATGAAATGAACACTTCGATTGGGAAGGACAGCAAGCACGTCGACTTCCGCCACATCCTGCCCTCCATCACGGAAGATGTGATTGAGCGTGATGTTGGCGGTCCACAGCTTCCTAACTATCTCGGCGACGATGAATTCGAACAGCGCGCCACGCAGTGAGTTGGCGGCCCCTTCGATCTTGCCTAGATTCTTAAACAGGCGATCGAACTTGACTGGATCGACGGCCAATCGGGCAGCATCCGCCAGCACGCGGCTCAGCTCTACCAGCGCCGCGGCCACGTCCTGTCCGAATAGTGTTTCTGTTGTGGCCGGAATTACCCCCGCGTCCCTGGCCAGCCGGAACGCTTCCTTGGAGTAGCCTTCCGCGACGAAGATCTGCAGACAGCGTCCAACACCCTTCAGCGCGCGCAGAGTCTCGCACTTCCTGAGGAACGGTCGCAGGCCGGTCGCGGACAGCGCACGGCCCAGCAGAATGTCGCAGACGAAAAAGCCTGGCTTCGGCCCCGCGTTCTCTGATCGTCCACGGACAGCGCCAAGATACGAAGGCGCTGTCATGTCCCACGCGAAAGTACCAACCTTTGGTAGGTTTGACTCATCATCTGCGCGAAGGTGGAACGCACCATAGCTTCCCAGCCCGAGGTTGCGCGCCCAGGTCTTAACCGCATTCAGGACGATACTCTCGACGATGAGTCGCCCCTTCATCGCAGCGATGGTCTGATCTAGATAGCTCGTGCCTTTTACATAGCTGACGCACTCGCCGATTCCTGGGGCCCCAACGAGTTGCACCAAGCCAGCCTGCGTCAGAGCGTCCAAAACCTGCTTCGAAGACAAGTGCCGCTTTTGCGCGAGTGGCGCACCACAGGCCACGTGGAAATGTTGCAGCGGCATCATCCCTCCGCGCGCCGATAATGCGCCAAGGGCGCATGCGTAGGCAGGGCTCGACTCCAGCGCTTTCTGGAGTGCCCGCCAGAAGCGGGGCGAACCATAGTCGTCCTTGTGATAAAGGAACCGCGCATTGCGCGGGAATGGCAGATGCTCGATCGACTTCACTCGCGAAGAGCGGCGT
>Ga0065721_10048947_pt1 | contig 57667 bp, 45 predicted proteins | sample Mesricmetagenome_FD_59108 | JGI IMG/M metagenome (GOLD analysis project Ga0065721, IMG submission 59108) | Mesophilic microbial community from rice straw/compost enrichment Sample: eDNA_1 v2 (version 2) | ecosystem: Engineered > Solid waste > Grass > Composting > Bioreactor | place: USA: Davis... | reverse complement strand
TTCGGGGACTGTCCCATAGTTCACATTCTCCTCGTCGTATGTTCTATTTTGTACTATTATATAGGCAAGCAAAAGGACAGGCGATGAGATATCGGGCAAGCATCTTGAGAACTTTTACAAGTCAGCGCAGCTAACGAAAAGGGTAATGAAATGGCGGTGGCGACGATTAGCCGTGTGAAGGAGAATAGTTCCGAAGATATATCAACTTTACCGGAAAGAACGAGAGGTACCGGGAAGGACTTCTCCGTTATGATTGGTTCAGCAACAACAACCACATTAACGGAGGGAGAATACGAATGACAAAGACAAATGCAGTTCTTTTACCGCAGGAAGTTGAGTTTTATAAAAATAACGGTTACTTGCTCCACAAGAAACAACTATTCAGCGAGGACAAAATGAAGGAGCTGAGCGGCATCTTCGAAGAGCAGTGGGAGCTGGTCGGCCGGAAGCTGAACAGCGAGCTGGATACCCCGCATTTCCGGGATGAGCGCCTGCTCAAGTTCCTGCTTAGCGACGAAGTGCTCGACTTGGTAGAGCCAATCATCGGACCAAATATCGGTTTATGGTCAAGTCATTTCATCTGCAAGGAACCTTTGATTGGCAAGCAGACGCCATGGCATGAGGATTCGGCATATTGGAACGGTCGTCTGAGCCGCTTTGACAAGATTGTTACGGTGTGGCTTGCAATCGACCGCAGCTGGGAAGAGAATGGCTGCATGCGCGTCATTCCGGGGACTCATGCAGACGGATTTTCCGAGTACGAGGAAGTTGATGGCAAAGAAAATATTTTCGCGACGGAGATCAAAAATATTGATGCTTCTAAGGCAGTATACTTCGAGCTCGAGCCTGGCGAATGCTCTTTGCACGATTCACGCATTATTCACGGCGCTGCGCCTAATAAAAGTCCATATCGCCGTTGCGGCTACACGATGAGGTACTTCTCGACGGAAGCGAAAGTAATCACGGAAAAAAATCCCGGCCATAAAGTATGGCTGGCAAGAGGCAAAGATCTGGCGGGAAGTACATTCGTCAATCTATAATGGAATAATCAGAAGTTACGAAAGGAGGAAGACCGGATGAATAACGGATCGCCCGAGCGGCTGCTTGAGAGCAACTATTTAGCCGTATCCTCCTCTTTTCGAATGTTTAAGCAAACGATTACCGACAAAATAGATACGCATTGGCATGATTTCTTTGAAATGGGCTGCATCGTGTCCGGCACGGGGCGTCATATCGTAAACGGCCAGACCTTCCGTCTTCAACCGGGTATGGTGTTCCTGCTGACGACAGCTGATTTCCATGAGATGATCCCTGATGAAGGGCAGACCATTGAGCTGTTCGATTTCATATTTAACGACTCCTTATTGCGCCCGGCCATCTATGAATCTATCTTTGGACATGCTGGTTTATTCATGCATACTTTCGATAGCGGGCATGCGCAGAAGATGGAGTCGGAATTTGCCCTGTTATGGAATGAATTGCAGCATTGGCAATTCGGCAGCGAAATTATTGTACAGGGCAGCTTTGAGCGCATAGTTGTTGATCTTGTCAGACAGATAGGCTTGAATAAGCCCAGCTACCCGAACGATAGCAAAGAACCGATGCATCCTTCCATTCGGAAGGCGCTGCTGTATATTCAGCATCACTTCCGCGAATCTATTTCGCTTGCATGCGCAGCGGACTATGCGGGGTTATCCGCCAATTATTTGAGTGAATGTTTCCATAAACAGGTAGGCATCTCCTTTCAGGAATACTTGAACGAGAGAAGATTGCAATTCGCTTCGGCTCTTGTCCGAAGCAGCGATCTGCCTATAACGGAAGTATGCTTCGCGGCAGGATTTAATACAATCCCGCACTTCATTCGGACGTTCAAGCGAAAATTCGGATGCTCGCCAAGAGAATATAGGAAGCAGGGAAGCTGAGCAAGGAGAGATATTTGATGGAATTACATGTTTATAAAGCTTTGTGGGGAATGGAAGGCTCATTCGAGGAGCGATTGAGGAAAGCATCCGCTGCAGGCTACTATGGCATCGAAGCGCCGCTGCCGCCGGAGGAAGACGAGCATTTGTTCAAACAATTGCTGAGTCGTTTCAACCTTTCGTATATCGCCCAGATCGTCACACATGGCGACCATTCATCTTCGTTTGCCGAGCAAGTGGAACGGGCTGCAACGTTCCAGCCCATCCACATCGTTGCGCATTCCGCGAAAGACAGCATGAGCGAAGACGAGCAGGACCGCTTTTACGAACTGGCGCTGCGTGTTGAACAAGATTGGAAAATCCCCATCGGTCATGAAACCCATCGAGGCAGGGCTATGTTCACACCATGGTCGACTCTCAGGTTGCTTAGAAAGTTTCCGGAGCTGCGCATCACGGCCGACTTTAGTCACTGGGTGAATGTTTGTGAATCCCACTTGGAAGATCAGGAGGAAGCCATCGCCCTTGCTGTTAGTAGAGCCATACATATCCATGGCCGAGTCGGTTATCCGGAAGGACCGCAGATCCCGCATCCTGCCTCCCCGTACTTTCAAAAGGAGCTTCAACTGTTCATGGGCTGGTGGCAGGACATATTCCGGCATCAAAGGGAGAATGGCAGGGAGAGCGCAACCTTCACGGCTGAGTTCGGGCCGCCGGGGTATATGCATACCGATCCATTCACGAACGAGCCGATAGCTGACATGTGGGAAATAAACGAATGGATGACGGATGTGGTGAAAGAAAAGTTTAACAGGTTCTGTGCCTTAAAATAGTGGCCGTGCTGAACTCCGGAAACAAAAAATCTATTGAATAGAGATTAAAAGCTGAACAGGGACTATCGTTCCTGTTCAGCTTTTTTTGTATTATCCAGCCTGGGGTCCGAGAATTAATGAACACCTTAATCTGTTGATCAAACAGGCTCAGGCCTCCGTCCATTCCGAACATCGTTGCCGCGGTGTAGTTTTCGTTGCTGCGGTAGATTGATAGCCGGAGGCATGCCGATCTATGCTAAATTTTGTAAGCGTACTCTGGTGATTGGAGCGGGTCCCGCTTTAACACCAACCGTAAATACGGAGGACAGCATGGGGAGCAGATTGGGAGGGCGGATGGCGGATTTGCAAAGATGCAACCCGCGCAGGGAGGTATCATCCAGGAAAATTTGCCGCTGGAAGCGGACAAAGACGGGGCTTGGCTCAGAGCGTGATATCGATAATGTCAGTCCGGTGCGCATTGCTGAGGGCACGGGGGACGAACCGCTGGAGCTGCTTCGGAACGGGAATTTCGAGAATGGACTGGATCATTGGGGAGTCTCAATGATCAGTCCGGCAGAAGCAGAGATAACCGCTTCTGAAAATTCTCCGATCTCATGTACAGCATCCTTTTATGCGAACATTGCGAAGGAAGGCTTCTCTGCCATCAGAGAGACTGTAATGAACAGAGCGGGAAAAGCAGAGGATAGAAAATTTGATGGGAAAGAGGCGGTAACAAAATGCGTACTAAAAGGGCTTATCTGATTGAGCCGGGCAAATTGGAGATAAGGGAAACGGAGCTGCAGCTGCAGCCCGATCAGCTGCTGCTTCAAACATTGGCTTGCGGCTTATCGGCGCCGCCCCGGAGGCAGGTGATTACGGGGTGGTCATTGGAGCAGGGCCAATGGGATTATGGGCGATTCAAGCGCTTGCGGGCAATTCGCTTAGCGCTTTGATTGCCGTAGATGTTGACGAAGAGAAGCTGAAGCTAGCCGCGTATTACGGGGCAACGCATACGGTTAGTCCTGCAGCTGGAAATGCGGTCGAGGCAATCCGGGAGATTACGCGAGGCCATATGGCGGATTTCGTTATCGAAGGGACGGGCAACACAAAGGTTATTAATGACGGGATTAAGATGCTTAAGGGTGGCCGAGGACGGTTAGTTCTAATGAGCTCATACAAATCGGCGGCGGAAAGTCTTGATGTCGTAGGCATGGTGGAACGTTCTGTTGAGATACGCGTCCCTCATCCGGGTTACTCTCTCGATGAACAAGATGATCTGAGAAGGGCTGTCCAGCTGCTTAATAAAGGCGTATTCCGTCTTGAAGGCATTGTAAGCCACAGGTTTTCCTTGGATCAGATTCAACTGGCATTTGAATCTCTTGAGAAACGGCCGGCCGGATATCTGAAGGGAGTTGTCATTCCTAAATTATGATGCTGGAAGGAATGGAGATTGAACAAAAAAGAAGGTTCAGCGTGAATTTTATGTTTACAGGCGGCGCGGTGCTGCAGCGGAGGCCCCCTATGAGATAGCGGCTGCGGGAAGCTCAACAAGCCGTGGCACGTATGGTGCCCCATGCGCATATGACCGTCGTATTGGATTGTGGTGAGAGGGAAGACAACCATCCGAAGGATTATTTGTATGCCGAACAACTGTGCAGGTTAATAGAAAGCCCTCCGCGATACGTTCGCGGGGGGCTTTCTATCGATTTGCTCTATGTAACATTCGATTTTTAGAGAAGTCCGTTGCTCCCGTCTAGTTTTCGTTGTTCGCGTCGATTGATGGTCCTGACGGCCGAAAGGTATGCTAAATACAGACCTAATACAAGGCAATTGGTTACTGGAGGGAAGATTAGGATGAGATTACAATCACCATTAAAAAAACGTTTGAAACGGGAATGGGACATCCATCTCATGATAATACCGGGGGTGCTGCTGCTCTTCGTATTCAACTATTTGCCTATGTACGGCGTTGTGACGGCATTTCAGGATTATAACTTGTTCAAAGGCTTTGCTGACAGTCCTTGGGCGGGTACTAAACACTTCCGGATGTTCTTCCATTCTCCGGATTTCTGGACCATTATGCGAAATACGGTCATCGTCAGCCTGTTGAAGCTGGTCTTCAGCTTCCCGGCGCCTATCGCACTCGCGCTCCTGCTTAATGAAGTAGGCAAGGCCGCCTTTAAGCGAGTTATCCAAACCGTCAGTTATTTGCCGCACTTCCTGTCCTGGGTCATTGTTGGAGGATTCGTCATATCCATGTTATCCGTTGATAACGGCAGCATTAATATTCTGCTAATGAAGCTGCATCTGATTGACGAGCCGATTAACTGGCTGTCGGAATCCAATTATTTCTGGGGGATTTTGATTGCGAGCAACGTGTGGAAGGATATCGGCTTCGCATCCATCGTCTATCTGGCGGCGATTTCCGGAATCGATCCTCACTTGTACGAATCGGCCTCCATCGACGGCGCTAACCGCTTCCGGCAAATGTTCTCCATTACGCTGCCTAGCATTATGCCTGTTATTGTCATATTCATGATCCTGGCAATCGGCAACGTTATGAATGCCGGCTTCGAGGATATTCTGATCTTGACCAACAATGGGGTTAACGCGATTGTCCGCAACGTGTCGGATGTTATTGATACTTACGTGTATCGTATCGGGATTCAAAACCAGCGCTTCTCTTATGCGGCTGCGGTCGGATTGTTCAAATCAGTAATTAATGTGCTGCTGCTCATCGGGGCCAATCGCATAGCTCGAAGATCGGGCCAAAGCTTATGGTAAAGCTAGAAATGAAGAAACGAGGAATCTCCTATGATAAAGCTTAGCTCTGGCGAAAAAATATTCCAAGTATGTGTTTATATCCTGTTGATTCTGCTAGGGATTGTCACTTTGTATCCGTTCTGGAATGCCATTGTCATCTCGTTTAACGCTGGCGCTGACACGGCCCGAGGCGATATTACCTTATGGCCGCGAGTATTTACCTTAGACAACTATCAGCTTGTTTTCGAAGATGGACGGCTTACCTATGCTTTTCTGATATCCGTCTTGCGGGTTCTGATAGGAACTACACTTTCCGTCTCTCTTACATCGATGCTGGCTTATGGATTATCCAAAACAAAAATTTTGCTCTTCAAACCCTATATGTTCTACTGTATCTTCACCATGTTTTTCAGCGGGGGGCTTATTCCGTCCTTTGTTCTGAATAAAGAGCTGCATCTGAACAATACGTTCTGGGTGCTCATTATTCCGTCCTTGATTAGCGTATACAACATGATTATCTTCCGCACCTTCTTTCGTGAACTGCCGGATGGATTGGAGGAGTCGGCCAGAATTGACGGTTGTACGAATATTGGAACATTCGTGCGGATCGTTATTCCCGTATCGGGTCCGGTATTTGCGACATTGGCATTGTTCACGGCGGTCTATCACTGGAACGATTGGTTCACTGCCGCGATCTATATTAATAAGATGAATCTTCTTCCTATCTCTTCTATTCTGCAGCAGATTCTTAACTCCAATCTGGCGACCGAGATGCTGGCGACCCAGACGGGGGGGAATGCTTCGGCCATTGACGCCGTGGGCAAGCTTCAGACCGTCACGAGCAAATCGCTTAGCATGGCGACCATGCTTGTCGCATCTATGCCTATCATTCTTATCTATCCGTTCCTGCAGAAATATTTTGTAAAAGGCGTTCTGGTGGGTTCCATCAAGGGGTAGGGGGTTCTTCAGAGAGGATGCTGGCCGGGCTGCTTTCTCCTGAAGAGTTTCTATATATAATAAAGAATGACGAGAGGGGATTACTTAGACAATGAAGAGAACAAGGAAATCATGGGTTGCTATTATGTCCGCGCTGCTTATTGCGAGTTCGGTTATTGGAGCTTGCAGTAATGGCAATAACAAGCCGGAAGCTTCTCCGGCCGGCTCTGCCGGCGAATCAACGCCATCCTCGGACAATGCTTCAGCATCACCGGCCGGCTTCCAGCTTGGCAGTCAGCCGCTTAAGTTTTCCATGTACGGCAACTATGACTGGCTGACGCTTGATCCTTGGGCAGACGATGTTTCTACGAAGTGGATTCAGGACAATCTGAAGGTGACGATTGAACCGGTACAATCAGGCGGCGCCGCGCAGCAAAAATTCAGCACCATGCTGGCTACTGACGATCTGACCGACGTCATTTTGCTGGACCGCGGACCGGATGTGGAAAAGCTCCGCCAGGCCGGCAAGCTTGTTCCTCTCGACGATTACTATAACAAGTACCCGAACTTCAAGAAGTGGATGGGCGACGAGACGATTAACATGCTCCGCTCCTCTGACGGTCATATCTATCAAATGCCGAACTGGTATACGACCTCTGCAAACGGCAATGCCGGTTACTTAATTAACCGTAAAGTGTATAAGGAGCTGGGTTCGCCGACGCTTGAAACCTTTGATGACTTGTATGCTTATTTGCAGAAGGTCAAAGCCACATATCCGGATATGGTGCCGCTTGAGACGGATGTTGAAGCTCAGGGGGTTCAAATTCTGACTTCCGGCTTTGCAGAAGGCTATTCGCCGAGCTGGCCTGGTACGAACCGCGCAGTGCCTGCAGACGGCAAATTTGTCTCCATTTTCACCGACCCGGTCTTTAACGAAACTATGAAGTATGCGAGCAAGCTGTTTAGAGAGAAGCTGATGACGCAGGATACGCTGACCGAGAAAAAGGAACAGGTATTCGAAAAACTGACAAACGGCAAGGTTGCCGTATTCACCGCGTATTCCGTACTGGAGAATCAAATTAACTCGGCAAACACCTTGATGCGCAAAAATGACCCCGAAAGCGGCTATGAAGTGATCTGGCCGGTTCACAAGGAAGGCGTGAACAAAGACAAGGTATATCCCAACAGCTATAACAGGCTGGGCTGGAACGTCAACGTCATTACGACAGCCGCGAAGGATCCGGAAGCTATCTTTGCCTTTATGGATTGGCTGACAGGTCCGGAAGGCATGTCAACCCTTTACTTCGGTCCAAAAGGGAAATATTGGAGCGAAATGGACGAGAACGAGTATCCCGTACTGAACGATGCGTGGTTTAACACGCCGCTGGAAGAAAAGGACAAAGATAAGCTTGGCCGTTGGGCGTGGGTCGGCAACACAACTTATCTCGACACGATGAAGATGGCCAATAACGCAAAGATGGAGCCGGAGCAAGTGCAATGGCCGGATACGCAGCAGTCAGCTGTTACTTGGAAAACATCGCAGGATCTTACAGCCTTTATTAATTTGATGCCGGCAGGGGATAGCGAGGCTGGTATTGCGAAAACGGCTGTTGATGAGATCTTCAAGAAATATTATGCACAGGCATTGTTCGCCAAGAGCGATGAGGAAGTGGATGCCATTCTGAAGAAAGCAGAGGATGAAGCCATGTCGCAAGGTTATCAGAAGCTGCTGGATTACGAAACTGAGGCTTGGCAGAACAACCTGAAGCAAATGGCCGGCCAATAAGAATATTGTGCACTGTGATCGGAGGGGCCGAGCGGATATACTAAAGCTATATCTGCTCGGCCCTGGCTTTATTAGCCAAGGCCGACGGGAATGACAGGAATCGAGGTGACTTCCATGTATCGTGTAATACTTGCCGATGATGAGATGCTGGATCTGGAGGGCATGGAGCTCCTCCTGCCTTGGAAGGAGCTTGGTATGGAGGTTGTATACCGGGCAACGAATGCATTTAAGGTCTTGGAATATTTGAAAGACAACGAGGCGGATTTGCTGGTCACCGATATCCGTATGCCAATCATGTCGGGGCTGGAGCTTGTACGCAAGATCAAGGATACCAACACCGCTCTTAAGGTTATCTTTGTAAGCGGACATGAAGAATTTCAGTACGCCAGGCAAGCGATTCAGATGAACGCAAACGGTTATGTCCTAAAGCCGGTTGATCATGAAGAAATTATAAGAGTGCTTAAGGAGGTCCGTTCCCAGCTGGATACTGAGCGTTACCGCGGTACTCTGGACGAGAAATATAGAGAGTCAGCTCCGCTTATCCGGGAAGAGAAAATGAAAAGATGGCTGCGGGGTGAATATGTCCCTGCCGCAGAGGAAGATTGGCTTGCCGAGATGGAATTGGATAAGCGTGAATCCAACTACACCGCATTATTAGCGGAATTGGATGATGCCGGCCTCCAGTATTTGAGGCAATCAGAGTCGGGTTCCGGCGATGAGCAGGTTGAGCAAGCAGTGAATATATTAATGAGCTGTTCCCAGTCCATGGGGGCATTGTTTGCGTTCAGGATTGATTTGGTTCGAATGTTGCTAGTATTTAACACCAGTGCCGTGTCGGCGGAGACTGTGGGTCTGCAGCTTCTGTCGAAAGTCAAGGAGCAGATGAAGGGGACAATCACGGTAGCAGCAGGGACGATGTTCTGTTCTTTGTCGGCCTTGCCAGTTGCTTATTCGGAAGCAAGCAGATTGTTAGAGCATAAATGGCTGGTGGGAAAAAACCGCCTAATCCGATTCCTGGACGTGGAAGAGGAGAGAGGAGCGGACAGCAGACGGCCCGAGATTATGCTGGACGAGATGTTCGCCGCTATGATGCAATACGATCTTGTAACAATAGACGATTGCCTGCAGGATTTATTCGCATTCATCAAACGGCTCGACCGGAAATTAAATGTCCAGTCCTTTGCCCAGCATATTCTCTCCAAGCTGGATACGTATCTTGAAAGTGTTAATGAGAATCTGGAAAGTCTGCTCGGTATTCGCTTTGAGCAGCTTGATATTCTCTATCATTTCGAAACGGTATACGACATCCAGTCCTGGATGCGGAGACGATTCTTCGAAATCTCGGAATCCTTGCAAAGAAAGAAACAGAAGAAGAATCATAAGATTATCAAAGAGATTGAGGATTACGTCAATGCCCATCTTGACCGGAGTATTGAGCTGAGGGAAGTGGCTGACCGGTTCTCATTCTCGCCGAACTATCTGGGACATCTCTTTAAGGAGGAACGAGGCGTCACATTCAGCGAGTTCGTTATCCGTCAACGTCTTGCCAAGGCGCATGAGATGCTGCAAGATCCGGTACGCAAGGTATATGAAGTCGCCTTTAGCGTTGGTTACAAGAATCTGACCCACTTCAACCGGCTGTTCCGGGATGCTTACGGACTCTCGCCAAACGAATTCAGGAGGCAGCGTTGATGAATCGGCTGCTTGGGCTTAAGGATAAGCGGATGTCTTTCGGCTTCAAGCTGATGATTTCTTATCTCGTATTTGCTTTAACGCCGACGGCTGTTGTTGGCATTATTGCTTACCAGTCATCGGTCCATTCCATCAAAGAACAGACCCGGGTTAATCTTAGCGGAACGCTTACGCAGATGCGGGATAATATCGATTACAAATCATCGGAGATCAAGCGCAGCTCGGATCAGCTGTTCTACGACCTGACTGTTCAGAAGCTTCTGCGCACATACAAGGAAGGCTGGACAAGCTACGATTCGCTCCAGAATTACATGCTGCCAACCTTGCAGAACATTATGCTCCGGGCCAGCGGGCAGCTGCAGGTCCGTCTCTATTTGGCCGAAGAGTCGTTTCCCGAAATCTACGGCGAGCTGGATTCGCGGAAGGATCCGCTCGATGAGAACAACCGGTTTGATATTTATCATTTGTCCCGAATTGAGAAGGAATCCTGGTACAAGAATTTACCGTGGCAATCAAAGCCGGACGTCATTGACTCGATGGTATATAGGGGAGAAGAGTATATCTGGAGCCAGGTGGAGAATGATCGAGAATTCGGCAATGTATCCATGATCAGGCGACTTGTCGATTTCGATAAGGGGAAGACATTCGGAATTCTCCGTTTTATGGTCAAGGTGGATGCTTTGCTGGAAGCTGCCGATTATCGCAAGCTGGGAGACTCCAGTACTCTGACAGTTGAAGACAGCAGCAGCAGGATCATGCGTCTGTCTGGCGTGAAACCGGACATCACCGGAGAGCGTGCAGATCTGCACACGTTTACGATACAGGATATTTTGCCGGGATTAGGCTGGAAAATCATTGCTTCTCTTCCTCAATCCGTTCTGGAGAAGGATGCAAGACATGTACGGAATTTAACACTTCTAGTTTGTCTCGTCAGCACGGTTGTTCTGATTGCAATCGGAATTTTGATTTCCCGTTATTTCTCCAATGGGGTAAAGAGAGTTATTGCTTCCTTGAATGCATTCCGTAATGGGGATTTCGGAAGCCGGATGCAAATCCACGGTGCCGATGAATTCGCTCAGATTGCGAGAGCTTTCAATAAAATGAGCAAGGACATCGATCGGCTGATTCAAGAAGTATATCTTGCGAACATTGAGAAAAAGGAAGCAGAGCTTGAGACGCTGCAAGCACAGATAAATCCGCACTTCCTGTACAATACGTTATCTTCGATCAGCCGACTGGCCAAGATGGGCGAGATCGACAGGCTGCATGACATGGTTATGGGACTGGCAAAGTTTTACCGGCTTACTCTTAATGAGGGCAAGACGCATATTCCCGTTACCAAGGAGCTGGAGCAGGCGATTACTTACCTGGAGATTCAAAAAATCAAGCATCGTGACCGGATTCAGGTATGGTATGACATTGATCCTTCGGTATACGGGTACGAAACCATCAAGATCATTCTTCAGCCGTTTCTGGAGAATGCGCTCCAGCATGCTTTTTTCGAGGACCGGATGTCATTAAAGCTTATGGCCAAGCGTGAAGGAGATACTATCATCTTCGGCATTGTGGATGATGGAGTAGGCATGAGCAGGGAGCAGCTCAGGCAAATTAACGATCCGGACGGGCTGCGAATCGGCTACGGTGTGCGAAATGTCGATGAGCGAATCAAGCTTCAATACGGTCAGGCATATGGCGTAGAGTTCGGCGGCGGCCAAGGAATCGGTACATCCGTACGAATTACACTTCCAGCGATCCGGGCAAGCGAGAGAGTAACTTAAGGGGTAAGAAATTCCTGACGATTTTCTATCCAACATCAGCCGGAACTCTTACATGTTTGAAAGGCATTCTGCTGTACTATTAGTCCTGTAAAGCAATAACGGATCTAACAGAGAGCTAGGTTAATCCCAATTGTACAACAGAATGGAGCAGTGGAATGAACATTTCGTTTGTACCCGTATCTGAGAGTAAAATTGCGGCGTTCGACCGCTATGAGATTGTGATTCATGTTGATAAGCCTGTATTTGACAATCCGTTTACAGAGGTTGAAGTCATCGGTCAATTTGGCAAAGACGAAGAGCCGTTTACTTTCACGCATGGTATGCCAGACGGACATTTGGGAACGGCAATGAATCACGACAGTCTAATACCTGTGGACGGTTTTTGCGACTCCAGTGACGGGAGCTTGTACCGCATCCGCTTCATGCCAAAATCAGAGGGCAAATACTTCTATACGGCAGTTTTCAAATACGGCAGCAGAATGTGGTCCCAAGAAGGAAAGTTCGAGGTGGAAGGAGCAGGCCGCCGCGGATTGCTGCGCGTGGATAAAGACCATCCTTTTCATTTCGTATGGGAAGGCACGGGAGAGCATTACTTCTACAATGGGATGACTGCCTATCATCTTCCTGGCATTCGTCATGATACAACGATCAAGCGTATGCTTGACCGCTTCCATCATCATAAAGTTAACCGGCTGAGGATTGGATTAAGCTCAAGCAGAGTCCGTAATGCGATGGCCTGGTTTGAACCCGTCTACGAATCCGAGGATTTCAGCTTTTGTTACGGTCCTTGGAAGGCTGAACGCCCGGATGATGCAGAGAATCCGGGATGGGATATGACCCGGTTTGATATTGAGTATTGGAATAAGCTCGAGCGGTTGATTGAATACGCCCGTCATAAAGATATGGTTCTGTCGATCATTATGTATGTAGATGCATATCGTAAGGGGGCAGATCCATTTGGCAAGCTACTGATGGGCGGTCAAGACGAACAGAGGTATTTTCGTTATGCAGCGTCACGGCTGGCCGCTTTCCCGAATATAACCTGGGATCTAACGAATGAATACCGACTGATTCGCCCGCATGAATGGGTGGAACGAATGGGATATTATTTGAAAGCCTGTGATCCGTACGATCATCTGATGACTTGTCATGGTCATGGCACTTATGAATTCCGCACATCCGGCTGGAGCGATTTCGCTGTCTACCAATGCTGGGATGAAGAGGGCGGCTACTCTTATATGCTGAATAATAGGGAAGAGCAGCAGAGAACCGGCCGGATTATTCCCCAGGTGAATGAAGAATTCGGCTATGAGGATCATTATCCTGCAGCATGGGGTGAGGGCAAGGTCTATCCGATGCGAAGCAGCGATACGCTGCGCCGCAGAGCCTGGGAGATTTATATGGCAGGCTGCTACCAGACAAGCGGCGAATATGCGGGCAATGGTCTCGGCGGATGGATTAACGGATGCGGGGATGATTCAATGAAGCTGCTGGAGGGTTTTGCCCACATTGTTACTTTCTTTGAGTCATGCGACTGGTGGAGCGCGAAACCGAATGAGGACGTTCTTCAACAGCATAATGCATACTGTCTGGCTGACGAAGGGAACTTGTATATCGTTTACACGGCTGTTCCCCAGAATATAGAGCTGGAGCTGCCAGCGGGAGCTTATGAGCTCCATTGGTATAATCCGCGTAAGGGCCATTTCTCCGAACAACAGATCGTTCAATCAACCGGAGGGCTTGTCTTCTTCCAATGTCCGGCTGGAACAAATGCTTCCGATGATGATTTCGCTTTTTACTTACAACGAATGGAATCCTGATTGCCCGCCTGCCCGGTAAGCCTCTTGGCCTGCCGGGCTTCTTCATGCGGGATGAATTCACCCGATCTTCCTACCTGCTGCAACCTATTGTCCCACTCTACTTTCAGAAGCCGCCTCTATAATGAGGATGATATGACGAAGCAAGCGGAAAGAAGGGAAAGACATGAGCAAAATGTACGTAAACGTCATTCATCGGGCAGACCGAGGGGCGTCCATGCTAGAGGGAATCAGGTTTCAACAGGATGAAGCTCATCGCGCCGGCATTCGGACAACGATTCTAATGTCTTATGAAGGTCTGTGCGATCCAGATATGGTGGCTTACGTGAAAACCCAAATGGCTTTAGGTGACGAAATTGGAGTCCATTTCCACAATATGATGTGCGAGGAGATGCTGCCGTACGCGGAGAGTGATGAGCAGGCTTTGTATTTGCACTCCTACTCGTCGAAACAGAAGATTGTTGACCGCGTCTTTGAAGTGTTCCAAACGGAGTTCGGCTTCATTCCGACCGCTATTGGCGGTTATATCATGGATACCGAGACAACGCTTTATATCAAAGAGAAGTATCCGCAAGTAAAAACCTCCATTACGAATTGTTTCGAGGAGGGCGTCAAGATGTTCGAGGGGAATAACGGCTCTTGGTATTTGTTCAGCGACGGCGGACCATGGGGCGCTTTTTATCCTTCAAACTATCATTATCTGGCTCCGGGACGGGATCAGGACAGCTCCATTGATCTTGTTGCCCTGCCGCATCTGAATCGTGACATGGTGCTGGCTTTAACAAGCCGTGACGATTATTTCTCTTCCCATCCTGCCAATGTGATGAGAGCAAAAGCCAATGACGGTCCGAATAGTCCATACATGCATCGATTTGTCGATCAATGGATTGAGCAAAAGAATTATAACGGCTTTTCTTATTACAACGTGTTTGTCAGCACGCCTTGGGTTGTGCCTGGCAATATTTTCGTTGATAACTGCGACCATGCCCGCGCGTTATACATCGATTCCCTGCAATATCTGAAGGGGAAAGCGGAGCAGGGTGAGGTTGAATTTGTGACGATGAGCGAATTTGCGGAATTTTACAAGACGCACATCGGCGCGGGAATGCCGGAGGTGAACTTATGGAAGGACATATTGGCCGGTACCAAGCGTCAAACCTTCTGGTATGTGGATTCTTATTTCCGTGTTGCTATTGATCTGAATATCGGCGGCGTTATTTGCGACTTCCGCCCTTATGTCGGCGAATTGCCGGGAGATACCGGGCCGGATACGGAAATTTTGTGGAATGGCAACTACCCGTATGTTATCGCAAGAGAGCATCGCGGCCATTCGGGTCATCGCTGCGTCATCAAGTATGGCAACGCATCGGCAAGCATTGAAAATCGTCGTGCGAAAGGGAAAGTGGAGCGCAATTCCGCTGGCAAGCAGCAGCTTGTTGTAGAGCCGATCCGCATTCAGGTAGGCGATCTCGAGGTTACGCTGGAGTCCGTATTTACGTTCACCGGTGACGGCAGAATCTTGATTGAACGTCGTGTTCTGGAGCTGTCTGATCCATCTGCTGAGATTACAGTAACGGAAGTGCTGGATGGCTGTTACGGTACAACGGTGTATCCGGAGGATATGCGCGGAATTGAGCTTACTGTGTCCTCCGCTCAAGAGGAGCAGCGGACGATCCCGTTCACGTACCGTTCGAAGGAGGCACGGCTTGCGGCACCTGTTGAGGTAAAGGCTGTTATTCCCCAAATTCATACACAGCTGTCTCTCACTCCGGCCAAGACTGCCGATTGGGGCAGCGTGAAGGAAGGCGTTTTGTTCAAGCCCTATTTCAAACTCACCTTAGCCAATAAAGTTCAGCTCGGAGGTGTCATGTCGTCATGGCTCAACGTGGAAAAACGATGAAATTATTGCTCTGTCCGTCTTGCTTCGCCAGAGAGATCGATTATCTGCTGGCTTATGATCAAGAAGACGATGAATATTATTGCCAGCGGTGTTGTTATGCGGGCAAAGAGGAGAACGTGCTGGCATTCTACAAAGTATTCCGGAATGAGAAATACAAACTTTATAACGTCACTTACTAGGAGAGGATCCTTGTGAATTATAAAAATCTTTATTTGCATAATGTGGTTGAACTTTCGCCGGTCAATGACGGGGAAGCGGTGCAGCTATGCCGTATTCCCAATGAATTGCGGCTGCAGCTTCATGAAATTGCTCATGATTCAGCGCTTAAGACAGGTGCTGTTGAAATCCGCTTTCATATGAAAGCGGATCGGGTGAAGCTGCAATTCGCCGTATTAAATGCGGATCAGCTATCAGGCGGTCATACGGTAGCGGAGGTATACCATGGGACCTTCCAGGAGAATGCTCCGCGGACCCTGGGAACGCATGTGACAGAAATCGTGGTTGAACGACCGAAGGAAATGGAGCTGATGCAAATGATTGCGGGCAAGGAGCAGCTCCGTTTTCCTCCGGATCTTGTTCGCATTATTCTCCCTTATGAAAGCCATATCGCCCTTGTTGGCGTAGAAGGAGAGACGGAGCTGCCAAGAGAAGGCAGCATGCCGGAGCACAAAATGCTCCTGTACGGTTCGTCGATCTCCAGCGGTGCGTCTGCCGTTCGTCCAACCGGGGCTTACAGCATGCGCACGGCCGAGAAGCTTGGTGTGGATTTGTGGAGCTTGTCCATGGCTGGGGCAGCTATGGTTGATGCAGAGATGGCGGATTATATCGCACAGCTGTCCGGCTGGGAACTTGCCTTTATCGAGCTTGGCATCAACATGATCTGGGATGTCAAGAATGGAGTTCCAGGCTCACCGGAGGAATTCCGGAAGCGCGTGGACTACTTTATTTCGACGATCGCAGATGCACATCCGGATAAGTGGATATTTGTAACCGATCTGTTCACCTATATGGGCGATGTAAGAAACGGAGAGCTTGGACAGCAATTCCGCAGCATCGTTGCAGATAAAGTCAAGCAAATGAACAGACCAAAACTGATTCATATTCCCGGAACGGAGCTTCTTACTAAGCCTTCTCATCTGACGTACGATATTATTCATCCGGCTGAGGAAGGACTTCTGGAAATTTCAAATCATCTGGCAGAGCAGATTAGCCGCTATTGGCAGGCATCAGTATGATCCGGCTCTTGCTTCGCGGCGATGACTTCGGAGGCAGCCTATCGGCGAATCAAGCGATAGCGGAAGGATGTCAAAGCGGTTTGTTGAAAAATGTAAGCGTTATGGCACCAGGACCTTACCTGGAGCAGGGCGCCTTGCTGCTTGCAGAACGCGAAGATATTTGCTTCGGTATGCATATCACAATGAATGCCGAATGGGACTCGATCAAATGGAAGCCCATTCTTCCGTCTGGTCAGGTGCCTAGCCTTATAGATGAGCAAGGGTACTTTCTGTCTCATCCATCCCTCATGGGGAACGTGAGCCTGAAAGAAGCGATTGCAGAGACAATAGCGCAATATGAGCGGCTCCGTCAGCTTGGATTCCGGATCTCGTATATCGACGAGCATATGTTTTTCAGTTATTCCGTAAAGGGCTATGCAGAATGGCTGGACGACTGGTGCAGAGAGGAAGGTCTAATCAACTTCCATCGTTACTTTCAGCTGCTTCCCGATACGCCAGCTGCTGCGGCAGGGAAGATGACGGGAACTGCCGATCTTGCGCAAATCTTCTTGCATAATCATATGGAAGCCGTAAAGTCGGCTCCTGAAGGACTCTATACGGTTATTCTGCATCCGGGCCTGGACAGCGACGAGATGCGCCGATTCGGCAATGCCGATCTGGAGGGATGGAAGGTTGCTGCCGAGCGTGATGCCGAACGGCGGATGTTGCTGCAACCCGATCTTTTATCTTTTTATCAACAATACGGCGTGACCTCCATTCGTTATGACGAGCTGGAAGAGAGGAGATAACAGCTATGAATATCAATCATCAATACCCGAAGTCCTATCCCCGTGCACAAGAGGTGACGGTTAAGGTAAACGGCCGCCAGATCGATGTACTTCGCACAAACGTTGCTTATTTCGCTCCAGCTTCCTATTCCGGCCAAGCTGTAGTGGAGATCGAGGCAGCGGCACCCATCCGGTCTGTTGCCATCAGTCCGTTGAATCTGAATATTCCTGCAAAAATTTCAGGAAACACCGCATGCTTTACTCTTACAGACAATCTGTATTTGCATCTTAAGATCGAAGGTATCTCCTTGCCTTTATTCTTCTATGGGAATGAGGAGCAAGCATACGACGGTGCAGCTACGCATTACTTCAAGGGCGGTCAGGTCTATGAGGTTGGTGAAATTGCCCTTCGAGACAATGAATCCATCTTTATTGAAGAAGGTGCTGTAGTTAAAGGCAGCGTCCGTGCCCGCGGTGCCTCGAATATTAAAATTTACGGAACTGGCGTGCTGGACGGATCGTATTTCCGCGGGACAAGAGATTACCGGACAATTCTGCTGTATGACTGCTCGAATGTGGAGATCCGGGATATTATTATGGTCGAACCGCCATGCTGGATGATTATGCTGGCGAACTGCCGTAACGTGCATATTGACCGTATCAAGCAGATCGGCGAGGTTGTCAGCTCCGATGGAATCGATATTGTAGGCTGTCAGCATGTGCTTATCGAGAACTGCATTCTCCGCAATAATGATGACTGCGTCGTGATTAAAGCCTTTGACTGGTCGGAGAATCCGGACAGCCCTATGCTGTACGCGGCAAAAGACGTGCATGACATTGAAATCCGCTCTTGCGTCTTCGTCAACGGACCTTCCGGCAATGCAATTGAAATTGGCCATGAGTTAACGATTGATGAAGTGAGGGATGTGAAATTCCACGATATTGATATTGTCTCCGTCAACGGTTACGGCGCAGCACTCAGCATTCATGTGGGCGACCGCGCAACGGTACGGGATATCGTTTTCGAGAATATTAGAATCGAGCATTATTACGATAAGCTGGTCGATTTTCGCGTGATGCGTTCGATGTATAACACGGATGAAGAAAGAGGTCGTATTCAGGATATTCTGCTGAAGGATATTGAAGTTATCTCATCGCTCTATAATCCGGGTTATTCCATCTCTGTTATCGGAGGATACGATGCTGATCATCTTGTGGAGCGGATAAGCTTCGATAACTTTAAGCTTGGCGGACGCAAGATCCGAAATGGCAACGAGCTTGATCTCTTCGTGAAAGAAGCGAAAGATATCATCTTTAAATAAACAGCCGATTATCTACCATTTTCGAACGATCTTCCTACGTAATGGCGGAATCGTCTTTTTATACTTTAATTTAGGGGGTATCTCTTGTATGCAGTTAGATGTATCCAAAATACCGTTTAGTTATCCAGGCTCCTATTTCGCCATTAATCGGATGGGGACATATGAAGATGAGCCGGAAGGACTTTATATAAGATCGCTTCATAAAGATGTGTACCGGCAGCGGATTGCCAGACTGGTTCTGCTTCATAACGGGACTCCGGTTCCATTCGCAGAGGAAGCATCCCCAACAAGCCTGACCCTTCGCTCGGAATTTGGCAGCGCCGCTATTTGTTATGAAGATCCGACGATCTTCCAGGTTCAAGCGGAGAAGGTAACGATCAGATTCGAATTTATTAAAGCTTCTCATGTTATTCCTTATGGAACAAAGGCATGCGAAGTCAACTCGGATGGTTCGCGTGAGCATATCCGTCTCATCTCCGTTTCAGGCAAATTGATTGTGAATACGAGCTGGAACAGCGATAATGCGGATTATGTCCACATTGATTTTGCACCAAGTGCGGATTCAGCTTCTGTTGAAGGCGTTCTGGAGTTGTTCCGTGATCGTATTACTTGGAACGAGCGGACCTATTCCTCCTTCGCGGACAGTCTGCAGGCTGTAACAACGAGATATAATGTATATGAACAAACGGCACTTCAGTTGCCTGAGCGTTATTCGGAAACGAGGCAGCTGGCGGTCTATCTAAATTGGATGGTACAGGTAAGACCTTACGAGAATATTACGCGGCCGACGATGTATGCTTCCAAGAGCGGCATGTGCGGCATCTGGAGCTGGGATCACTGCTTCCATGCGATGGCGGTTGCAGAGCAGGACCCCGAACTGGCTTGGCATCAATGGATGCTTGTCTTTGATCACCAGGATCCATCCGGGGCCTTGCCGGATACGATTACCGACAATTATCTGGTAAGAGGTTATGTGAAGCCGCCAATTCATGGCTTTGCGCTCAGATGGATGATGGAACAGACGGAATGGATTACGAATGATCATCTGCTTGAAGCCTATCCGTCGCTGGTGAAATGGACGGAATGGTGGTTCAATCATCGGGACAGCGATAAGGACGGTATGCCGGAATATCATAACGGCAACGACTGCGGATGGGATAACAGCACGATCTTTGCGGACGGCATACCGCTTGAAAGTCCTGATCTTGCCACCTATTTGATTCTTCAGATGGATACGCTGGCGATTATAGCCAAGAAGCTTGGCATGCTTGCGGAAGCAAACGGCTGGAAAGTCAGGTCAGAGCGGCTGCTGGACAATTTGCTCGAGCATTTTGTCCATGAAGGCAGGCTTAAGCCTAGACGTGCCGGAAGTCATGAGTTTGTTGAGAGTAAATCGTTAATCCTGTATCTTCCTTTATTATTAGGCGAGAAATTGCCTAAGGCTATTCGAGATCGCATGATAGAAGAGCTCAAGGTCGAAGGAGCCTTCCTCACCAAGTATGGTCTGGCTAGCGAGCGGCTGGACAGCGGCTGGTTCGAGGAGGATGGTTACTGGAGAGGTCCGATATGGGCGCCTCCGATGTTCCTGCTTTCTCATGCTTTGCGTGAGCTGGGTGAACAGGCATTTTCAAGAGATCTTGCCGAAAGATTCTGCGATCTGGTTGCGATGAGCGGGATGGCCGAGAACTTCCATGCCAAGACGGGACAAGCTCTGCGTGATCCCGGAATTACATGGACGTCTAGTATATTCTTGATGCTTGGCAGCAAATATGTATAACTTATAGAGGTAACATGAACATAGGATGTCTCCCGTAACAGGGGGCGTCCTTTTCCTATACAGAGCAGCGGGGGATCAGGATGGTAAAAGGATTAGCCAGAATTGTAAGAACCAATACATTGATGTTCAAATTAGGAAGCGTCATGACGCTGAATCTGCTCATTCCGATTCTTCTTATTGGCAGCATCTCTTATTACTCGATCTATTCGATTCTTCAGAATAATATCGAGAAGGGAGTGCAGAGCCGTATGAAGGAAATTGAGCATACGATGCAGTCGTCTCTAGATAATCTGGGGTACGCTTCCAGACAGCTGACCTTGGACGGAGATATTGGCAAGCGTTTGGAGCAATATATGAATCCAACCATCCCGAACAATCTGAAATCGGAAATTCAAAGCGATATTGAATCCAGGCTTACGTTAATCAGTTATGCGAACCAAGGTCTTGGACCGATGTATTATTTCATTCCGGAGCAGCAATTGAATTTGTTCCAGACGATGCTTTTGAAAAAAAACGTTGATCCGATGAATTATCCAACCTTGTTTTCTGATCCGCTTACTTTATACCAAGGTCCTCACCCGAGTATTTATTTGTACAGTGACAGCATTGTTTTCTCAATTGTCCAGGAAATGATAGGCAATAAGAATCTGCCCAAAACTTATGTGTACATTGAAACGAACTTTAAAGTCATTCAAGATTTATTTCCGAAAGACGCATTTGGTTTTAACGTAAATTATCTTATTCTCGATTCATCAAACAAAATTCTGTACAGTGATTTGACGGATGCTTATCCGCTAAACTCAGAAATGAAATTATCCGGCTCTTCAAGCCAGGTGATTAACGATAAAGGCAAAAAACTGTTTGTACAGCGGGGAGAAGGGAATTGGTCCATCATTGCCGTGGTCAATAAAAGGGATCTGTCCGATGAGATTGTATCGTGGTCAACCCGCTATGGCTTAATTGCAATAGGCTCTCTTATCATCAGCCTTCTGCTTGCCTGGATGACTTGGCGGTTTATTAATCAGAAGCTAAGTCTGCTCAAGGAAGAGATCAAACAGACAACGGACCTGCAGTTCGATCGTCCTTATGTGCCTATGAATATCCTCGAATTTGATGAAGTGGTGGACCGCTTCTATCTGATGCGGACCCGGATCCGGGATCTTATTGTTGAGGTCGAAGAGAAAGAGAAGAATAAGCGGAAGCTGGAGGTTCAGAAGCTGAAATATCAGATTAATCCGCATTTTATTCATAACACGCTTAACACGATTCAATGGATTGCAAGAATGCATAAACAGGAAGAAATAGTTAATCTGGTCTCTATCTTTTCCCGCATTTTGCATTATAACCTGGGGAAAGAGGGGGAGATCGTCCAGGTTCGGGAGGAGATCTCCGCACTTAAGGATTATGTAGCCCTGCAAAAGATCCGTTACAATCATCATTTCCAGGTTCTCTTCGAGATTGAACCGGATACGGAGGGGCTGCCGATCATCCGGTTCTTGATCCAGCCGCTGGTGGAAAATGCGATGTATCATGCTTTTACAGATGATAACGGGCAAATTACAGTCCGCGTATTTAAAGCAACGGATGCTTATTTCGTTATTGAAGTGGAGGATAACGGGCAGGGCATGGATACCGAAACGATTCAGAGGCTGCTGTATTCCGATAATGAGAAGCGAAAGAGCGGTATGGGGATCGGCCTCAAATTCGTGAATCATATGATTCGGGAGTATTTCGGCGAGGAGCATCGGTTCGAAATTACTAGTGAGCTTGGCGAAGGAACAACGATAAGAATCCGACTTCCCATTCTAGACAAGGAGGCTGTGCAATGAAGACATTAATCGTAGATGATGAGCATTTTGTAAGAAAAGGTCTGATCCTGACCGTTCCTTGGAAAGAATACGGTTTTGATATTGTCGGGGAAGCGGAAAATGGTCAAAAAGCGCTGGAGCAGCTTGCCTCTCAATCCATAGATGTTCTTATTACTGATCTGACGATGCCGAAGATGTCCGGCTTTGAGCTGATGAAGGAAGTCCAGAACCAATATCCTCATATCTGGATTGTTGTGCTTACCTGCCATCAGGATTTCGGATATGTGGTGGATGCCATGCATGCAGGTGCCATCGATTATCTTGTGAAAACCCAAATTGAGGAAGGGAAAATGGAAGAAGCACTGGCCAGAATCGGGAAAAGGATCAGCGATGAGACTAGGCAAAGGCAGCAGGCAGTTGTTCAAAAGACGCCAAGTCCTGAGCTGATTCTTATACCTGCCGGAGCTTGCGTGAAGCCGGATATGATTCCTTGGCCGGCTTCGCCGACCATTATTCCGATTGAACAAGGCTGCTTCCGTATTGCCGATCATGGTCTTCACGACATAAAGCCTCTCCATAAGTTTTGGGAGGATGAGCAGTTATATGAAAGCTGGATTCCCGTTGTTTGTGATTCGGCCCCGGAAAAGGATTTTATGACTACCAAGGAATGGGTCGTTCAGGTAAAGGAAAGTGTCTTTTATCGATACCGCAGTGATCTTCCTTCCCCGGTGCGGTTCTTGTCCGTTATTAACCGGAGTACCAAAGGAATAGAACAGTATGAGAAGGTTGACCGGCTGTTTCATTCGCTCCATTGGATATTCGATACAGGGCTGTTCCAGACCTGGGTCCAGCTTGTAGAAGAGGCGGAACCAAGCTCAGTATCGGTTCGCGAAAAAATAGGCAAGTTTCTGAAAGCGTTGTCGGCTATCAAGGGCGCCCCGGACTCTCTGGTGAAGAACAAGCCGATAACGGAGCAATGGAACTGGCATGAGTTGCTGCAAAGCTTGACAGAACTGAGACTTTACTTGCAGCAGCGCAATTTCCCGGAAGAGACGGCAATTGGGATTTATAAAGCCATTCTCCTGATTCATGACGAATTATCGGAAAATCTGAATCAGGAAAATGTAGCGCAAAGGGTAGCGTTAAGCCGAAGCTATTTTGGCCAATGCTTCCGTCCGATCGTAGGCATGTCCTTTCACGAGCTGTTAACGGAGATGAGAATCCGCAAAGCGGAGGAGCTTCTTGTTACGACCAATGATTATATCTATTCCGTCGCAGAGCAGTCAGGCTTCCAGGACGAGAAATATTTCAGCAAGGTATTCAAACAGCATCGCAACCTGCTTCCGAAGGAATATCGGGAGAAATTCCGCAAATGATCGATAGATAAATGAGTGAATGAAGTAGGAAAAATGAACGAAGAGTTTGTGGATTAACGTTATTTCACAGCTAAACTGCAATCTGTTATCTACCGGACCCCGACCATAACTACGAGTAGAATTTCGGGCTTGCTTGGTAAAATAGGAGAGCAAGAACGAAAGGACAGTAACGAAAGGGGCAAGACGAAAGTGAAACGCAGCAAGAAAATACTCTCAGTGGTCGTTGCATGCAGCATGATGATGGCTATGGCAGCATGTTCAAGTTCAGACAAGAACAATTCCAGTGACGCTGAGAACAAGAACAGCTCAGTAGTTGATGAGAATACGGACCCTATGGCTCCATACAAGGAGACGGTTAATTATACCGTAGTCCGTAGCGTCAATCAGGACCCCAAATTCCCGGAGGGTGAAAGCTACGAGAAGAACAGCTTTCAAGACTATGTCGAGAAGACGCTGAATGTGAGAGGAAAACTGCTCTGGACGGCACCATCCGACGGTGATCAATATCCGAAAAAATTGTCGCTCGATATTGCGAGCAATCGCATTCCCGACATCTTTGCAATTGAAGGCCAGAACATTGTCAGCATGCTGAACACGCTGGTAGAGGGGGATATGATCGAGGACTTAACGCCTTATTACGAGAAATATGCTTCGCAAACCGTAAAAGATCGTTATGCCGAGAATCCATATGCATTCAATACGGTCAACTTTGGCGGCAAGATGATGGCTATTCCTTACGGGATGGAAAAAGAACAGCCTATGCTTGTCTGGGTCAGAGAGGATTGGCGCAAAAAGCTGAACCTGCCTGAACCTAAAACAATTGATGATATCCGGACTATTTCGAAAGCATTTGCAACTGGTGATCCGGACGGCAATGGCAAACAAGATACCTTGGGTCTTATTGCGCAAAGCAGCAGCATGTACAGCTCGGCATTTGATCTTCATACTCTTGATTCCATTTATTGGGCGATGAATGCCTTCCCGGCTACTTGGATACAAGAAGCAGACGGAACGGTTAAGTACGGCGGCATTCAACCGGAAGCAAAAGCCGCTTTGTCCGTGCTGCATGATATGTACAAGGAAGGCTCGCTTGATAAAGAATACGGTCTGAAGGATGGCGGAAAAACAACGGAGGATGTAAGCTCCGGCCGTGCAGGTATGGTGTTCGAGGCTTGGTACGCTCCGTACTATCCGCTTGGCAATACGCTTCAAAATAACCCCAATGCCGATTGGAAGGCATATCCGCTGTTAAATGCGGATGGCAAGCTGAATGTTGGCGCAAATCCTAGTCCGGCGGGTTATCTGGTTGTGAAGAAGGGCTTTAAGCATCCGGAGTTATTGATGAAATTGGTTAACCTTTCTACAGAGTTTAAGGACAAGACGATTCCTGAGCTTCAGGATGTATACGAGAAATATGAGCAAGCCGGCACGGTATCCGTTGCCCAGCATCCGCAATATGTTGACCTGGCTGTCATTGAACCGGCTATGATCTACAACCAGCAGAAGAAATACAATGACATCCTGGCCGGCAAGGCCGATAAATCGATTCTGCTTCCGACTGAAACTTCAAGCTTCGAGCAAATCGAGGCGGAAATAAACAATCCGTTAGAGAATGTTCTGAAAAGCAATCCGACAAAAGAAGCTTTGAATGCCGCAATTGCCAACCGGATCGGGTTCCTGGCCTATAACAATGCCATGAAAACCGTGACGGATAATGAAAGCAATATCGTTGTTACACCAAACGCTTTTGCCGGTCAGACGGCAACGATGGTCAAATCCTGGGCGGATCTGCAATCGCTTCAGAAGCAGGCTTATCTCAAGATTATCATCGGATCGCAGCCGATCGATTCCTTCGATTCCTTTGTGAAGCAATGGAATGAGCAAGGCGGCGGCCAAATTACGCAAGAAGTACAAGCTGAGTTAGACAAACGCAAATAAGATAAAAGAAATGGGCGCAAACAGCAGTTAGCGCCCATTTCTAAAAATGACAGGGAAATGAGGGGGACCCATGCGATTATCCAAAAACAGCTATCACTACTTGCTCATGCTGATTCCTGGACTGGCTTTGCTGGCGGTATTCAGCATTGCGCCAATGTTTGGCATTATTATGGCGTTTCAACATTTTAATCCGGGTAAAGGGATGTGGCATTCTCCTTTAGTCGGGTTTGAGAACTTCAGCTATATGTTCCATAATCAGGCAAGCTGGCAAGCCATTCGCAATACGTTAATTATTTCAATCTCCAAGATGGTTACGGGCCTTATTGTTCCTGTTGTATTCGCCCTCTTCCTGAATGAAGTCAGACAGATGTTCTTCAAGCGAGTGGTGCAAACCATTGTTTATCTTCCGCATTTTTTATCCTGGGTTATTATTGCTGGGATTATCAAAGATATCCTGGGTTCCAACGGTCTGATTAATGTCATTCTCGGTCATCTTGGTATGCATGACCCCATTCTTTTCCTGGGCAGCAATACATGGTTCCGCCCAATTCTCGTCGTGACGGACGTATGGAAAGAGTTTGGCTTCTCGGCAATCGTGTATCTGGCCGCGCTTACGAATATTAATCCTTCTCTCTATGAAGCCGCTGAGATTGATGGAGCTACCCGCATGCAGAAAATCAGATACATCAGCCTTCCGGGCATCACGACAACGGTTATTCTGTTAGCGACATTAAGCCTTCAAGGCGTCCTGAATGCCGGCTTCGACCAGGTATTCAATCTTTATAACCCGGTTGTCGAGCCTACCGGCGATATTATCGATACGTATGTGTATCGCATCGGCTTTGAACAAGTCAATTATGAATTAGGAACAGCGGTCGGTTTGTTTAAATCGGTAATCAGCCTGCTCTTAATCGCTACAGCTTACAAACTGGCATCGAAATTTGCGGGCTATCGCATCTTTTAGAGGGAGGGACAACGAATGATTGCCTCAATTCGGAAGAAGAAATCGGCCTTTGATTATATGGTCTATCTGCTTATGCTTCTTATAATGCTGTTATCCATTGCACCTATGCTTCATACGTTATCCGTCTCGCTTAGTGCGCAGGCCAAGGCAGAAGCGGGTCTTGTTTCCATCTTTCCGCGGGACATTACGTTTCAATCTTATGTAAGCATCTTCAAGGATGCGGCTTTCTTCAAGGCAGCCTGGGTATCGATTGAACGGGTTGTCTATACAACAGCCGGGAGTTTCCTGGTAACGCTGCTGCTTGCATTCCCGTTATCCCGCGATCCGAGACAGTTTCCATTGCGGAATCCATTTATGTGGCTGCTTATCTTTTGTATGTTGTTCAGCGGAGGTCTTGTTCCCTTCTATATGATCGTTAATGATCTCGGATTGTTTGACAAGATGGCGGCACTCGTTCTGCCAGGCATTGTTAATGTCTATAATACAATCCTTGTCATCAACTTCTTCAGAAGCATTCCGAAGGAGTTGGAGGAATCCGCAGGTATCGACGGAGCGAATCCGTGGCAAATGCTGTTCAAGATTTTCCTTCCATTATCGATGCCGGTGCTCGCAACAGTCTCCCTGTTTACCATCGTTGGGACATGGAATGAATATTTGAACGGCTTGCTGTTCATTCGCGACCCTGGAATGATGCCGCTGCAAACGTATCTGCAGTCGATCTTCATCCAGATTGATCCGTCGAGAATGACAAGCCAGGAAATCATTGAAGCCAGCCTTGTTTCCAATAAGACTCTTAATTCAGCAAAAATCATTTTGTCACTTGTTCCGATTATTGCGATTTATCCGTTCCTGCAACGCTATTTCATTCATGGCATTATGATGGGTTCTGTCAAAGAGTAGACAAACGATAGAGGAGAATTGAGGATGAATCATAAAATCAGAGTAGGCATTATCGGGGCAGGTACAATCGGCAAAGTACATGCTTCCTACTTCCAGCAGCAGCAGGATACCAAGGTGACAGCGATTGCGGACGTGCAGCTTGCAGCGGCCCGTCAGGTTGCAGAGCAATATCAGATTGCAACGGTCCATGAAAGTATTGACGCATTGCTGCAAGACAAGCAAATTGATGCGGTTGTTATCGCCGTGCCTAATCTTTTTCATGAAGCATTGGCGATTCAAGCTTTGCAGGAAGGAAAGCATGTCCTGATTGAGAAGCCGTTAGCTATTGATCTGAAGAGTGCAAGAAATATCGCAAGAGCACAGAAGGAATCCGGCAAAGTGGTCATGATCCCGCATCAACTGCGCTGGGATGCGGCTTCCTTGGCGATTAAGGAGCAAGCGGCAAAAGGAGAGCTTGGTCAAATCTATTATGCAAAGACCGGATGGTTCCGCAGAAAAAATATACCCGGCTGGGGCTCCTGGTTCACCCAGCAGAAGCTGTCGGGCGGCGGTCCGCTGATCGATGTTGGCGTTCATATGCTGGATCTGGCCATCTATTTGATGGGTAATCCAAAGCCGGTTTCCGTTTTTGCTGCCGCGTATTCCGAATTTGGCGGGAAGAAGAAAGGGATCGGAACCTGGGGAACGCCGAATTGGAATGGCAGCTTTGATGTAGAAGATTTGGCCTCCGCCATGATTCGGTTCGACAACGGTGCAACGCTTCAGCTTGAAGTAAGCTGGGCAGCGCATACGATTGCGGAAAATAACGGCTCGTTCCTGCATTTGCTTGGCACCGAGGGAGGCGCAGCCATTCAGGGTGATACCGGCAAATTCCTGTTGGAACAATTTAATCGCACAGGGGATATCGATATTGTGCCGTCATCAACTGCAGAAGACCCGCGTTCGCTTATGATCCGTCATTTTACCAATTGTATTCAGCAGAATGAAGAGCCTGTAACGAATGCTTACAGCGGCTTCGTAAACATGGCGATTATTGAAGCGATATATGAATCCGCCCGCGAAGGCAAGCTTGTTGAAGTGGATCTGGGAGGAATAGAAGCATGAAGCTGGCATTCATGACAGCCAACTATGTGGCTGAAGCACTGCAATATCGTCCGGGCCTTGAGTGGGGAGAATATCAGGAAGAGACCTTCCGCAAGTTTCACAGCTCTTCCTTTGCTTACGAATTCGAACGACTGCTGGATCGGATTAAGCAGATGGGATTTGAGGCATTGGAGCTATGGGTTGCTCATCTTGATCCTATTCAAGCTACTTCGGAAATGATTCAAACAGCGGTGAGCCTGCTGGAGCGCTATGAGATGCAGGTTGTCTCCTATACGCCGTCTTTCCGTACCCCGAATGCTGGCAGAGATGAAATCAAGAAGGTATACGAAACGGCGAAAGCGATTGGAGCACCTGTCCTTGCCAATGGCTTTCATGCTTCGAATGCATCCGTCATTCATGAGCTTGGCAAGCAATACGGTATCAAGTACGGCATTGAGAATCATCCGGAGAAAAATGCGCAGGAAGTATTGCAGCAGATTGAAGGCTTCGCGCCTTGGATAGGCTCGACGCTTGATACAGGATGGTTTGCTATGCAAGGCTATGATCCTGTTCAAGCCGTACAGGAGCTGAAAGAACATCTGGTCCATGTTCATCTCAAGGATGTAGTGTCTGCTGGAGGTCATGATTCCTGTACGCTTGGACAAGGTATCGTGCCAATCTCTGATGTAATACGGCAGCTTAAAGCGATTAACTATCAAGGCGCGCTTACCATTGAGCATGAGCCAATGGATCATGATCCGTCGGATGAAGTAAGGCAAAGTCTGATTTATGTCCGTACCCTTCTTAACGGTGGCCTCTGAGTATTCAGAGGTCATTTTTTTGTTGACGGAAGCCGTTTTTCCCCGATAATCTTAATGGGACAGGAATTTTGAGCGTTCAAGGTGGAAGAATGAATGAAAATGCTTACATTGACAGAAGAACATCCGCCTTTTCTCTACCAAGCTGCGTCCAGTATTCTGACGGCTATTTCCCTGTGGATTGGTACAATGAACTTGTTTAGAAGACACTTAATAAGGGGGAAATAAGAAATGAAGCGCAGCAAAAAAGCATTATCCGTTATTTTTGCATCTTGCTTGATGTTCTCCATGGCAGCCTGCTCCAGCAACACAAATGAAAGCGCTGCAAAAAATTCGAACAATACAGGTGCAACGGCAAGTGCCAATGCAGATGCAAGCGCAAGTCCGGATGCAGCATTTGATCCGATGGCACCTTATAAAGACGTTGTGAATTACACAGCTATCAAAAGCATTAACCAAGATCCAAAGTTTCCGGCAGGACAAAGCTATGAGAAAAACGCCTTCCAGGACTATGTAGAGAAAACCTTGAACATCAAAGGAAAGCTGCTGTGGACAGCTCCTTCCGATGGCGACCAATATGCAAAAAAGCTGGCGCTGGACATTGCGAGCAACCGTATTCCGGACATCTTCCCGCTTGAAGGGCAGACAACCGTAAGCATGTTAAATACATTGGTTCAAGGCGATATGATTGAAGATCTGACGCCATACTTTGAGAAATACGCTTCCCAAAAGGTCAAAGACCGTTTCGCTGCAAATAAATACGCTTTCGATACCGTATACTTTGGCGGCAAAATGATGGCGATTCCATACGGCATGGAAAAAGAACAGCCGATGCTTGTATGGGTGCGTGAAGACTGGCGCAAGAAATTGAATCTGCCAGAGCCTAAGACAATTGATGATATTCGCACAATCTCGAAAGCGTTCACAACTCAGGACCCGGACGGTAATGGCAAAAATGATACATTAGGTCTTGTGGCGCAAAGCAACAGTATGTACAGCTCCCAATTCGACCTTCATACGCTTGATGCGATCTATTGGGCAATGAACGCATTCCCTGCAACTTGGGAACAAGGGGAAGACGGAACGGTCAAATACGGCGGTATTCAGCCGGAAGCGAAAGAAGCTCTTGCCGTACTGCGTGATATGTACAAAGAAGGCTCGCTCGACAAAGAATACGGTCTGAAAGACGGCGGCAAAACAACAGAAGACGTAAGCTCCGGCCGTGCCGGTATGGTATTTGAAGCTTGGTATGCGCCGTATTATCCGCTTGGCAATACGATTCACAACAATCCAAACGCGGATTGGAAAGCTTATGCGCTGCTGACTTCCGACGGCAAGCTGAATGTGGGTTCAAATCCTAGCCCAGGCGGCTACATGGTTGTGAAAAAAGGCTTTGCCCATCCGGAGCTTCTGATTCAATTAATCAACCTGTCGACCGAATTCGGGGACAAAACCATTCCTGAACTCGTTCCTGTAAGCGAAGAATACCAGAAAGCTGGTACAGTATCGGTAGCAGGTCATGCCCAATACGTGGATCTGGGTATTGTTGATCCCGCTCTGATTTATAACCAACAGAAGAAATACAATGATATTCTGGCAGGCAAAGCTGATGAGAGCATTCTGCTCGCAACGGAAGTAGACGGGCTGAAGCAGCTTCAGGCGGAAATTAACAATCCGCTGGAAAATATTTTGAAGGGCAAACCGACGGAAGATGAGCTGAACACGGCGATTGCTAACCGGATTGGTTATCTTGCTTACAATAATGCGATGAAGGTTGTTACCGATAATGAGAACAACATCGTTGTGACTCCAAACATATATGGAGGCCAAACCGAGACGATGACGAAATCTTGGTCTGATCTGCAGTCGCTGCAGAAACAAGCTTACCTGAAGATTATTCTGGGTTCGCAGCCGCTTGATTCGTTTGATACGTTCGTATCGCAGTGGAAATCCCAAGGCGGCGATAAAATCACGCAAGAGATTCAAGTTGAAGTGGATAAGAGAAAATAAGAGATGTGGCAGCAAGACGCAAGCCGGCTTCAAACCGGTTTGCGTCTTTTTTTGCTACCTTGCGCAATCAGTTGTCCCTCTCTACCGGAATCGCTGTCTTCTTATAATAGGAGAGATTATCATTAATGAACGAAGGTGGTATTGCAATGAAATCCAACCATGAATCAATCTTCTTTAATGCACAGCATTCACCGATAGGCGCGTTTGCCAGCTTTACGTTAGGTTATCCGGGGCCGCACGGGGGACTGGGGCTTGAGCTTGGCAAACCGGCTGATCAGAATATATATATCGGCTGTTCCGGCACGGATGGCGGCCATTATGATCTGCTGCCGTTTTATGCGGGAAGTGATGACGAAAGGCAGCGCTATGTGCAATCAGACGGCGGGTCTGTTACTGAATCCTCCACGCTAAGGTCTTTCCCGCTAGAGACAATAACGCGTGATTATCAAGCGGCAGCTGATGAATGGCGTGCGGGCGATCTGTCGTTTCGAATTCTTACTCAAGTCCGTGCTGTTCCTGACCCCGACGAGGCAACAGAGGAAGAGCTGAAGCAGGCTCTGGTTCCAGCAGTATGGGCCGAGCTGACCTTGGATAATACATGCGGAGCAGAGGCCAGAACCTTATTTTTCGGTTATCAAGGCAATGATCCCTACTCCAATATGAGAAGGCTTGACGATACGATGCCGCCGGGTTACTGCGGAATTGGCCAGGGGCTCCGGACAGCTGTCGTAACCGAGCATGCTGGAACGTATTCTTCTCTTGGCTTTGATATGGAGAGCATTCTGAAGCCCCGGTCGCAAGCCCATCATACCTTTGGACTTGGCTCATGCGGAGCATTGCTGACAGAGGTGCCGGCGGGTGAGAAGGTGACGGTCCGGTATGTTGTCTGCTTCTATCAGGCAGGGTTTGTTACCTCGGGACTTCCGGGATCCTATTACTACACCAGGATGTTTGAATCCATTGAATCGGTTGCCTGTTATGCGCTGAAGCGGTTTGATGCCGTAGATGCCGATTCTGGGCAATTGGAGGAGGAGATGGGAACGGTTGGCCTGTCAGAAGATCAAAAGTTCTTGATTCGCCATTCCGTTCACAGCTATTACGGCAGTACAGAACTGCTGGATGTTCAGGGAAAGCCGGTATGGATCGTCAACGAAGGTGAATACCGGATGATGAATACGCTGGATTTGACGGTGGATCAATTATTCTTCGAAATGAAAATGAATCCATGGACGGTCCGCAATGTGCTGGATTTGTTCGTTGATCGTTATAGCTATCAAGACGATGTTCAAGAATACGGCAACCCGAAGAAATATGAAGGCGGCATCAGCTTTACCCATGATATGGGAGTAGCTAATGTCTTTTCCAGACCGAATTATTCGGCTTATGAGCTCTCAGAGATTGAGGATTGTTTCTCGTATATGACGCAGGAGCAACTCACGAACTGGCTGTTATGTGCGTTGATTTATGTGGAGAAGACACAAGACCGTTTATGGCTTGCGGGCAAAATGCCGATTATCAAAAGCTGCTTTGCCAGCATGCTGAATCGTGATCATCATGAAGCTTCTCTTAGAGACGGCATTATGGATATGGAGAGCAGCCGGACGAACGGGGGCGCGGAAATTACGACCTATGACAGTCTGGATGTATCTCTTGGACAATCCCGCCGTAATATCTATATTGCCAGCAAGTGCTGGGCTGTCTATGTGATGCTGGCTGATCGGTTTGAACGTGAAGGGGAGGCCGAACTTGCAGGTATTGCGGCAGAGCAGGCGGTCCGCTGTTCTGCAACCGTTGCCGCAGGCGCAGAGGAAGACGGTACGATACCAGCTATACTGGATGGAGAGAGCGTATCCCGCATTATTCCTGCCATTGAAGGGCTCGTCTATCCATACGCTGCGGGATTGCTTGATAGCTATGGGAAGGAAAGCCCGTATGGAACCTACTTGGCTGCCTTGAAGAAACATCTCGAGAACATTCTTGTGCCAGGCATGTGTCTTTTCCCGGACGGAGGCTGGCAGTTATCTTCCACAAGCATAAACTCCTGGTCGAGCAAAATTTATTTGAACCAATTTGTTGCCAGAGAGGTGCTGGAAGTCACTCAACCGGAGCAGCAAAGATCGGCAGACTATGCCCACGTATCCTGGCTGAAAGATCCTCAGAATGCCTATTGGGCATGGAGCGATCAGACTCATGAGGGAGTTGTAAAAGGAAGCAGATACTATCCTCGCGGCGTAACCTCCATTCTATGGCTGGAAGAACGACGCGTGAAGTAAAACAAGAATAGTAGAGCCGGAGAAGACATCTTCAAGGCTTTAGTTGGGATGTCTTTTCTGTTTGCAGCCTGCAGTCAGGTAAGAGAATGAGATTAATTTAGTGTGAAAGATCGCCGATTTGTATGAATTTAACGAAGGTGCTCAGGCCAACATCCGATTTTCCCCAGCATTCCTTCCTACCCCGATCATTCTCTTCTCTCACTCCTATTTCCAGTCGTTTCATATACACTCGTACTCGAAAGGAAAATTATCCAATACAGGGGGGAGAAAGGCGTAAACGTATCGTTTTGCAACCGCTTACAAATAGAATGTAAATGTTAACGACCAGGAAGGGGGAGGAACGCGTGGCAGGACGTAAGAAAAAGACATTATTCATCATGCTTATCGTAACTGTTTTATTCGTTCAAAGTTTAGGAAGCGTTTCCAGCAGAGTCATGGCGCAAGGCAGCGAGGAGATTATCCGCAACGGGGATTTCTCGCAGGGGCTTACCGATTGGTGGCTGGATACGGGAAAAACATCGTTTGAGACAACAGATGGGTGGGCAACCTTTACACCGCTGATTCATGATGATATGTGGGCCCAATCGTTAGGACAAACAACAGGCGCTCTTACCAAGGATGTTGAGTATACGTTTTCCTTTGATGCAAAGGCTCCGGAAGAACGGGGAATAGAAATTTGGCTGAGAGCAGCCGGGAGTGACGGTAATACCATCGTTTTGTCGCAGCAAACGTTGACACTTGGAGAAGAGGAGCACTATTCCGTGACCTTTACCCCATCGGAGGATTTGGACAGTGCAACGCTGCAAATTCCATTCGGCGGCAATATGTCCTCCTTTTCTTTAAAGCAAATGTCTATTCGTCCAACAACAGGCGGGGAGTCCGGCGGGGAAGATCCGAACGCTGGCGGTACCTATCCATTGCCGCCGGCTAATACACTGCTGCTTAATCCAGGTATGGAGGATGGAATCAATAATTGGGAAGCATGGGGTCAAGGTTTCGCAGCCGCGGGCGATACGTCGCATACAGGCAATGCTAGTCTCGAGGTATTGCTGAACAATGGAGGCCGCCAAGTGGTTACTCTTCAGCCAGGGAAGTCCTACAAGCTTGGCGTATGGGGCAAAACTGCAGGGACGGGGACAGGAACCCAGACCGCAACCGTAATGATTAATTACAAGAAGCCCGGGGATGAATCCTCCCAGAGCTACAGTTCATTCCAGTTTGGCCAGGAGGACACGGATTTCATCTACAAGGAAATCACGTTTGTGACACCGGATGATCTGGTGACGGAATGGGGGACGCAGTTTGTTTCCATCTGGAGTGAAGGTGCCGACCAGGTCTTTCTGGATGATTTCACCTTAAGTGAGATTTCGGATGGGGATACCGGAGAAGAACCCCAAGCACCTGATGGCCCGCAATCCTTAACCGGGCTTAATGTTGATGAGGCGGCTGTTCCGGGCTTTGATCCTAATATTCACACTTACTATTATGATCTTGCTGCAGGAACTACGGTTATACCAGTCGTCACCGCTGCGGCTGAAGAAGGCAACGACATAACGATTGAACAAGCACAAGAGCTGCCTGGACAAGCAGTAATTATCGTATCCGATAAAGCGGACAGCTCGGTTTGGAATCGCTATATTGTACACTTCCGGCTTGTACAGCCTGCAGCGATTGACGAGGATTTCGAGACGACAACTGAGGGTGAGCTTCCGGCCGGCTGGACGAAGAACGGCAGTAATTCGGATGAAGGGACGTATGCGGTCGCTTCACAGGACGGCAGCAAGGTGCTGAAGGTGAAGCATGATTTGCAAAATTCATCTAATGGGCTTACGAAATCATTTGACCCGCAGACCGGTAACTTTACTTTCGAATACCGCATGAAAAATACCGATCAGAGTGCCGTATCCATCATCCGCCTCTGGGATAGCGCTTCCGGTCAGGATGCCTTGTCGCTGGTTGAAGCCTGGGGCTTGCGCTTTAACATGATAGGAGAGAATTTCGACAGCACGGAAGTTCCGGGGCACCGGATCATAGACGGTGATTTCAATACAAACGAATGGCGGAATTATAAGCTGATCGTTCATGTTCCTACACATACCTACGATATTTACTTGAACGGCGAGTTGAAGCAGCAGAATATTCCGTTCCTTGGAGAGGTGGATCAGATCGACCGGTTGTCTGTTGGTCATATTTTCTGGTCAACAACCACAACGACCTATATGGATGATGTACGTATGCAGCCGCTGCCGTTCGTGAACAATCATGTCTCGAATGGCGATTTTTCGAGCGGCTTGGACCATTGGTCTATATCGGGAAGCGGTGCTGAACTGTCGAATGATCACGGGCGCGGAAGGATGAATATCGAGGCGGGCCAAGGTCCTGCTGTTGTAACGCTGGGCGGGGCGGATGTTGCTCCCGGGCAAAGTTATACGCTGCGGTTTTCCTTGAGGGGCTCCAAGCCGGCTGAAGTAAACGTGGAGATCTCCGGTAACGAAGGTGAGGATCTAATCAAATCAGCAGTGATCGAGGCAACGACAGCACCTGGTCAATACGAGTTGACATTTACGCCGGGGGCCGGCGCTGCTGCACCGCACATGACGTCTATTACCTGGATCATTAATGGAGATTCATCCGAGAATTGGATCGGCTATCTGGATAATGTCCAGCTTCTCACATCCGATGCTGTAGTCCCGCTGCCGAAACCGGCTGAATATGTTGCAGTTGATTGGATTGGGGTTACCGATGGGGTGACGGAGCTTCCTTATTCGGGAGTCAGTTTTAAAGATGTATCTGTTCAATTCGCCAACGAATCGTTTATGAATCTTGAAGTGAAATATGTCATTGAACTGCGTGATGCTTCAGGCGAGGTTGTGGATCGTTCCACGGTACAGGCGGAGGTCTCCGGCTCCGAATCCACGGTCATTCATGCCGGATTCCTTATCCCGGTCGAAGCATCCGGATACCATATTTATGCTTATGCCATAAAGCCGGAGCAGTCATCTGCTTATTCGCCGGTTGTGGCAGCTGACGTGTCCTAATGTGAAAGGATGGAGGGTTATATCATGAGGGGAAACAAAAAGTGGCTGAGCGCCGTGTTTGCGGTTGTCTTGCTGATCCAGGGGTTCGGGCTTATCGGCACGCCAAGCATTCAGGCCTCACCTGCTGAAGAGATGGAGCAGCCTTGGGAGTGGAACAGTGTTAATTTGCAAGGAATGGGCTGGGTAACCGGTCTTGTCGCACAGAAGACCTCCCCCTACCTGATGTATGCGAAAACGGATGTTGGCGGTGTTTACCGTTATGTGCGTGAAGAAAACCGCTGGGAGTCTCTATCGGACTGGCTTAGTTTGGACAACCGTCATGGCTATGCGGTGGAAAGCATTGCGATTGATCCGTCTGCTGCTGACGATGTCTACATGGCGGTTAACGGAGCAAATAGTGAAGGTGGAGAAATCTATGCTTCGCATGACCGCGGAGAGACTTGGTCAGCTACGGGTATGGGCGCAAACGATATTTACATGGGGGGGAACGATACACTTCGCTCCGAGACGGGAGAACGGCTGGCGGTTGATCCGAACCGTTCCGGAAGTCTTTACTTCTCCTCGCGCGGCGATGGATTGTGGACGAAGCAGGGAGATAGCGCATGGTCCAAGCTGACTGGCGGTCTGCCGAATACACCAACCTGCGAGGACAAGGCGGGCTGCGGCGGTTTTTCTTTTGTTGCCTTTGATAAGACTTCAGGTACAACCGCATCAGGAGATACAAAAGTATTCTATGTCGGCGTATATGAGGATGGAGTCTATAAGACATCTGACGGCGGTACAAGCTTCACGAAGCTGGGCGGGCCGACCGGCAGCGAGTCCAATCATTTCTTCCGTGCAGCCGTGAATGAGAACGGTACCTTGCTTGTGACGAGCGGCCAGACCATTCTGCGCGCAGAGCGTGCAGATTCGGCGCTCGTTAAGGTATTTGATTCCAATGATTATAGCGAGATTACACAGAAGACGGTTGTAGGTCTTGATTTTAACCCCTCTAATGCCACGTTAGTCTATGCACAGGCTGGTGATTCTGATGCAGGCAACGCCTGGATGTATGTCAGCTCGGATGCCGGTTTAACCTGGAGCCTGAAGCAGGAACAGAAAGGAATAGAGCCGGAATATTATCCGGAATGGTGGTCGAATCATGAGCGTGCGCCGCTTGTTATTGATCCGATCGACCCTTCAACGGCATGGACTTCGACAGGCTTTGGCATCTTGAAAATCCGGGGAATCGACACGGATACGCCAATTGCCGATGCAAACATGCATGGTGTTGAGGAACTGGTTGGTTATATCGCCAAAGTACCGCCGCTTGCGGGAGGCTTTGACGTGCATGTCGGGTCGGCGGATTCCGCCGGATTCTCGGTACGGGACCGCAATACGGTGCCGGATACGAGACTAATGGGCCAGAAATATGATGGACCGCCGATGTGGGGCATTAATTTGACCCAAATGTCCGGACTTGATTACAGCTACCAGAATCCAAGCGAAATGGCCTACATGGGCTATCATCAGTTCGCTCTTTGGAATGGAGCTCCGTTCAACTTCTACGGGACGACGCATGACGGCGGTCGAACCTGGGAGGAATCGGCAATTCCGTCTACCTTGGAGACAACAGGCGGGATGATCGCCATGTCTTCTACAACGCCAAGCAGTCTGATCTGGTCGCCTTACAACGGCTATATGAAATATAGCGAGGACGGCGGGAAGACCTGGAAGGATTCGAGCGGAATCGAGAGCCAGGTATTCGGACATTTGTATGAGCGAAACAGCTACTGGTGGAGCTCTACCCAGAATCTGGCCTCGGACAAAGTAAATGGCAGCAAGTTCTATATGTTCACAGAGAAAGATTCAAAGACCGCCCAATTCTATTTGAGCGAGGATGGCGGGAAGACCTGGAAGAAGACGTATACCGGTTACGAAGCGAAAGAGGACGAAGACTATACTGCTGCAAATCCGGAGCATAAAGTGAATTTTGCAGCGCTGCCATTCGTCAAGGTAAAGGTCAACCCGGCTAAGGAAGGGGATGTGTTCCTGGCATCCAAGCAAGGGGATTTTGGCGAGGATCATGCAGGTAAATATTCGAAGCTGTACCGGTCTGCTGATTCCTCGATTTCTGACTTTATCGAGGTGCCAAACGTTCAGGCAGCAGTGGATGTTGCCTTCGGTAAAGGAGACAGCCCTGATCAGCCCTATATCTACTTGTACGGCATCGCGAACGGGGACAGTACTTCCGGCGTCTACGTATCGAAAGATAATGCGAAGAGCTGGCATAAAATTACGGATGACCGCCATTCCTTTGGCGGAATGAACAGTCTCGAAGCCGATATGCGTTATAAGGACCGCGTGTATATGTCGCTTGAAGGACGCGGTTTCGTGTACGGACAGCCTGCCGGACTCCCTGAAGTGAGCATCTCCGGCATTCAATCCGATGATGAACTGCCAAACGCGGTTCAAGTTGGGCGAGTCTATCAGACAGGAGCACATGTCAGCATAGAAGCGGAGGCAACAGCGCTCTCCGGAGGTTCAATTTCGAAGGTTGAATTTTTTGATGGAGATCGGAAGCTGGGCGAGGATACGACGGCTCCTTATTCGCTTCAGATGGACAGCGATACGCCTGGAGACTATTACATTGTTGCTAAAGCCACGGATAGTCAAGGAAGAATACAATACTCTTCGCCACAGGATTTCAGTATCCGTGATCTGACCGAAGTGACCGGCATCAGCTATAAGAACGCATCGGGACAGCCGCTTACCTCTCTGGTCGGCGGTCAGACGATTACAATTGAAACGTCTATTCAGAATAACACCGGTACCGAGCAGCAGGTGAATCTGGTGGCAGGGCTTGAGGATGATCAGTCTCATCCTGTCAAGTTGGTCAAGACAACGGCAAGCTTGAAAGCAAACGGCAAGGCTGTACTGGGTGCCGAGTTAAAGCTGCCACTTGATGTGGACGGGCAAGTTGTGAAGGTGTATGTCTGGGATAACGGCCAATCGGCCGACAAGCCTGCTATCTCGACAATACCGGATACAACTGCGCCTGCTTGGCCAAAAACTGCAAAGCTTTATTATACAGAGCGCGGAGAAACCAGCGTGAAGTTATATTGGGCGAATGCAGCGGATAACTTCCGTGTATCCCGCTATGAGGTGTATCAAGAGGGAATCGCGACTCCGATCGCAACGGTTGATGGGGATGCCGTGCGTCAGTTTACAGTAACGGATCTTGATCCGAATACGGAATATACGTATCACATCGTTGCAGTGGATGGGGAAGGCACGGTCTCAGAAACACTTGGACCGGTCCAATTAAGAACGTTAGCAGCAGATACGGAGGCGCCATCCGTACCTTCTAATCTCCATGTAAGCGATGTAACAAGCCAGAGTGTCGTTATCAGTTGGACGGCATCAACGGATAATGTCGGGGTGGCAGGCTATGATGTTTATGCAGGCGATTTCAAGCTAACAACCGTTGCGGGAACAAGCTATACGGCATCCGGTCTAACCCCGGATACTGTCTATAGCTTCAGGGTCGCGGCACGGGATGCGCGGGGTAATGAATCAGCGAAGAGTCTGGCTGTTGAAGCAAGAACGTCCAAACAGCCGCAGACAGGGACAGGAACAACAACAAATGTATCGGAACCAACCGTGAAAGATGGGATTATTCAAGCAGTTCCAAGCATCGACGGAACGAATGCCGCTTTACATCTTAAAGCGCAGACCATAGGTGATGCTATTCAAGATGCTATGAAAGACAAGAAAGATTTTATCTCCATAGAGATTGCTGCCTCAACTGGCAAGTTCGATTCGCTTGAACTCGATATTCCGGCTGCATCGGTACTGGAAGCCAAGAAGCAAGGGATAAACCAGATTCGAATGGTAACGCCATTCTTTACGTTGATGCTGTCGACAGAGGCAATTGCCGGGCTTAATGCCGATGATCAGACGATCAAGCTGCAAGTCAGCAAGCTTGCCTCACAAGACAGCGCAGGCAAGCTTGTCTATGAATTCAACTTGTGGGTAGACGGAGCAGCCGTTCATACGTTTAATGGTTATCATTCTGTGAGAATCGAAATCCCTTACAGCCTGCAGTCTGGTCAAAAACCGGGCACTATCATTGCTTCCTACGTGAATGAGGGCGGTAAGTTAGAGCCTGTGAAAAATTCGGTGTATGACATCCAATCCGGCATGCTGGTCTTTTATCCACCACATTTCAGCCAATATGCCTTTACGGCTTCGTCACCAGCCTTTACGGATGTTGGCTCAGTGAAATGGGCACAAGATGCGATTGACGGATTGGCCGCACGACAAATTGTTAATGGCGTGCAAGAGGGACGTTTCGCGCCTCAGAACAAGGTTACGAGAGCTGAATTTATCTCCATGCTTGTCCGTACCTTTGATTTGCTGCAGCCTGCGGCGGTATCTTCCTTTACCGATGTGAGACAAGGAGCTTGGTATGAGCATGAAGTGGCTTCTGCCGAGAAACTGGGAATTGTCAAAGGTTACAGTGACGGAAGCTTTGGCGTGAACCGTACGATTACTCGTGAAGAGATGGCAGCTATGATCTGGAATGCGGCAAGTACCTTGGCCTGAAGCCAAGCACTGACATTCCGGCAGCCGATTATACCGATGAAGCTTCTATTTCTTCTTACGCTAAGGATGCTGTTCATCAATTAAGCGGAGCGGGATTATTAAACGGTTACGAGAATGGAAGCTTTGTGCCCGGCGGAAGCGCAACACGCGCTGAAGCAGCCGTGCTGATCTATCGCATTCTGCAAGCAGCTAACTGATTTTCATTCCAGCATGAAGAGATGGGACGAACAGGCATGCAATAGCCTGTTCGTTTCATCTTCTATCACAATAAAGAACCTCGAGGTGATAATCGAACATCATGAAAGCGCTTTTAATAATGCGAAGCTAATCCGCATCCTAAAATGACCGCTATTTCGGCCTATTCCCGGGAAGACCGATAGGCGGATGACATAGATTCGTTTTTTGCATGTGAACAATAATCTCTTAAATACAAGGAGGAACAAGTTATGTTCAAGAAAGGAACCGCCATTATCGCGGTTGTAGCGCTGCTTGCGCAAATTTCTATTCTATCATTCAAGCCTGCAACCGCCGAGGCGGCAACAAGCGATATTGCTGCATCCTACGATTGGCAGCAATTAAAAACAGGAGGTGGCGGTTTCGTTACAGGAATCGATATTCATCCTAACGGGAATGTCGTTTACGCACGCACGGATGTAGGCGGAGCTTACCGTTTAAATGATGCGAAGACGGGTTGGATACAGGTCGTAACCGCGGAAAGCATGCCGGATGAATCGCCGGGAGGACATAAGGGAGTCGTAAGTATTGTATCTGCACCCGGCAATGCAAATACCGCTTATATGGCGTTTGGCGACAGCGTCTACAAAAGCAGCAATAAAGGTGATACCTGGAGCAAAACAAATGTTGCGGGACTTGCCAACAACGCGAATGGGGATGCCCGGACAACAGGCGAAAGGCTTGCCGTTGATCCGGCTAATGAGAACGTTGTGTATTACGGCACAATCGGCAACGGATTATACGTAACACGCAACGGCGGAACCAATTGGTCGGCGGATTCAGGCATTCCAGGCACCGGGGAAAGTGTACATGGCGTGCAGGATGTGGCGATTGATGCCGGCAGCGGCACAGTGAGCGACGGCGGCGTCACCCGGACGAAGACGGTATATGCATCCGTATACGGCCAAGGCATTTACAGGACGGACAACGGGGGCAACAGCTGGTACAAGATTACGGGTTCAGGCCCTGCGGACAACGGCAATTATACCGACATGGAAATCGTATCCGGCGTACTGTATGTGTCTGGCGGCGGCGTATGGAAGTATGCCGGTGGAAGCTGGACGCAAATCAACAGCAACGCGGATATTTGGAGTATTGCAGTAGCGCCATCCAACCCGGATAAAATTTTGGCTTTTAACGGCGGCGGCACGCCATATCGGACGACAAACGGCGGTGGACAATGGACGCAGCTTGATAAGAGCAGGGTATCGGGATCAGGAGATGTCCCATGGCTATCCTGGACGGATGAAGGCTGGATGTCGGTCGGCAACGTCGCTTTTGACCCTGTCGTGCCCGATAAGCTATGGTTTGCGCAAGGTATCGGCGTATGGACTTCTACGGATATTAACGACAGTCAGTTAACTTGGACATCACTTAGCGCAGGCATTGAGGAAATGGTGTCCAATGATATCATTGTGCCGCAAGGCGGCAAGCCGGTGACGGCGTTCTGGGACCGGCCATTATTCTATCATGCGAACAATGACCAATATCCGTCACAGCATCAGCCAAGCTCAAGATTCAACTCCGCATGGGATCTGGATTATTCCTATAACAATCCGAACTTCTTGGTTGCCAGCATCTCGGATCACCGCTTCTGCTGCGAGAGTGACGGACAAGCCTTCCCAAGCGGCTATTCGACCGACGGGGGTCAATCCTGGACGCCGTTCGCATCGGTACCGTCGGACATGCATTTCGGCGATATTGCTGTAGCCGCATCCGATACGAACAATATCGTCTACTTGCCGACCAGCAACCGGACGCCGTACTATACGACAAACCGCGGGCAATCGTGGAATGCAATCATTTTGCCGGGGACGGAGAATGCCTATGACAATGGACAATATGTGGGCGGATCGCATTTTGCCTATTACTTGAACCGTCATGCTCTGGCAGCCGATACCGTGAACGACCACACCTTCTATCTGTATCACAATGATAACGGCTTGTACCGTACGACAAATGGAGGCCAATCCTGGAGCCTTGTGAACACGACGCTTCCAAAAGGCTGGGCTGTAGGCTGGTTCAATCTGACTCTGAAATCGGTACCTGGCAAAGCGGGTCATCTCTTCCTCACCTTTGGCGAGCTTGACGGGGCATCGTATTCGCTCTATCATTCCATTGACGGAGGATCGACCTGGACAGAGATAAGCGCCGTGAAGGATGCAACGTCTATCGGATTTGGCAAGGCAGAGACAAGCGGCGGATATCCTGCTATCTATCTTGCTGGCAAAGTGGAAGGAGATTACGGCGTATGGCGTTCCACGGACGAAGGGGCGAACTGGAGCAAGATTGCAACCTATCCAAAAGGCATCTATGATAATGTCTCTGCCATTGACGGAGATAAGGATGTTTTCGGCAAGGTATACGTAGGGTTTAAAGGGAACAGCTTTGTATACGGAGCGCCTGGCGGCAGCAATCCGCCGTCGGGAGATTCCGGTGCAGGCAGCGGAACAGGATTAAACGGTACGTACTGGAATGGACTTAATTTTGAAGAATGGGTAGCGAACCGGACCGAAAATATTGATTTCGACTGGGGTGAAGGAGCACCGGTATCAGGCATGAACACCGACAACTTCCTGGCCCGCTGGTCAGGCTTCGTCCAGCCGAGATATAGCGAGACCTATACGTTTTATACTACATCGGATGACGGGGTTCGCGTATGGGTGAACGATCAGCTTATTATCGATAAGTGGATCGATCAGCCGGCGACGGAGTGGAGCGGAACCATCTCCCTTCAATCCGGCCAGAAGTACAGTATTCGTGTGGATTACTACGAGAAAACCGGCGGTGCATCTGCGAAGCTGAGCTGGTCGAGTGCAACCCAGGCCAAACAGATTATTCCGGCTTCGCAGCTTTATACACAATAAGCTATGAATAATGGTTTATTAATAGGTTTATAGTTTTAGATAAACGGCCCGTATTGTCGTTGCAAACGATTAATACGGGCTTTTTTTTATTCATTGGATATCAAAAAAATAATAAAATACTAAGCCATGCTATTTTATCGTTTGCATTTGGTGTTACATTATAAAAAGACAGCGGTTTCAAAAGTAGGAGGGACTAACTCTATGATTAAAGTGCTTATAGCGGACGACGAGCCGGAATTCCGTGACTATTGGTAAAGTTGTTAAAGAAGCTGGTTACCTATGCATATTCCAATCATTCGTCCTGGCATGTTCACGGTTCAGGCGGCAGCGGATGCTCGCAGACTTGAATTTGACGCAAAGAATGAAGTTATTGTTAATAACAAGCTGCCTGTGGATTTCGTATTTGTAGGCGATTCCATTACCCACTGCTGGGAGTTGCAGGCTTATTTCGGCGGGATGTCCCGCATTGTCATTAACCGCGGAATTGCCGGGGATAAGACGGAGTTCGCGAAACGGAGATTTATGGCGGATGTTATTCAGCTGAAGCCGGTCTATGCGGTTATTATGATTGGCATCAATGATACCTGGGTGCTGGATGATGAGGCTGCAGCGGGCAATACACCGCAAGAAGTCGAGCAGCTCATTGGGAAAAATATCGAAGCGATGGTTCAAATGGCGGATGAGCATGGGCAAAAGCTGATTCTATGTTCGCTGCTGCCGACGAATATACCGGGCAATCGGACAAATGCCCCGCGCAACGAGATGATCGTCCGAATAAACAGCAGGCTGCAAGCCCTAGCGGGTCGTCAAGGTCATCTATTCGTAGACTACCACGCTGCGCTTGTGGACCAGGATGGCATGATGCTGCGTGAGGGCTTGACGGTTGACGGCCTTCATCCTCATGTTCTCGGTTATAATATAATGGCTCGGACGTTAAAGGAAGTCTTAATCAGGCAAGGAATTGAAATCTAGAAGCCAGAATGAGGATGGACAGGCAGCTCATGGGAAGCAAGTTTAAAAGGATGTGGATTCAAACGATAGGATGTGAATGGCACGCCAACTTTTCAAATTTATCGCAGTACAGACGGCGGTGTCTCCTTTGAGTCGACCAACACGCTCCATTATCCTGTACGGAATCCAATGTAGCTCTACGTTGTTGGAGCAGAGGGATAGAGGTTACTCTATCCCTCCAATAGAAAGGCTGTCCCAACGTCAGTTACTGACTTTTTGGGACAGCCTCTTTTGTACTAGCCCTGCTTCAAACGAAGCATCATCGTCCAGAGATCGGAGGTCTCGTAGCCGAGGCGCCAGGCTGCTACGCCGGCGAGGTCGTATTTTTTCGCAAGGTTGATGCGCGCTTGTACGCTGCTTGCGGTCTCTGCCCAGAATACATAGGTGAAGCCATCCTTCACGTATTTGTATTTGGTTTGGCCGGGAGTGGCCGGGTCGGAGACACCAACGGCATTCGTATCCGCAATCAACTGCGGAATCGCGCTCATCAGGACAGCTCGGTTGCTGACGAGATTGCCCGATCCGTCTAATTTCCATTCCCGAACATAAAACGGAATGCCCAGCATCAGCTTGTTGCGCGGAACGCCGTAAGCAAGGAATTGCTGAACGCCTTTTTCCACCCATGGCAGGCTGGCTACGGAACCTGCAGTTGAGCTTCCGCTCCAATGCTCGTCATATGCCATAATAATGATCGTGTCTACCGCTTGAGCAAGGGCTGCATGATCATAGGCGGTCAGATGATCCCAGGATACATCGCCGCGGGGCAGGTCGATGGAGACCTTCAATCCTTTGGCATGTGCAGCTTTCGATAACGCGGCAACAAAGGCGGTATATTCATCCCGGTCTGTGCCGGCGATTTCCTCAAAGTCGATATTCACTCCGTATACGCCTAGTGCGGAGAGCTTGGCAACAAGGTTTGAGATGAACTGCTGCTGCGCATTCGAATTCGCAAGGAAAGCCGTAGTCATCTGCTTATCGAAGTCATTCGACACGAGCGGCATGACCTGAATGCCTTGGGATTTCAGCTTGTCCGCGATAGCTGGATCAGACAGATCCGTTAATGAACCGCTGCTGTCCTTAAGCTCGAACCAGGAAGGCGAATCGATGGATAAGCCTTGTGTATTGGCAGTCTGATTCAAGATCGTCTGGCTGTTGGACGAACCGTTCCAAGCCAGATAAACCAGGCTTTTTGTGTTGCTCCACAACTTGCGTCCATCCGCGTTAATGACGTAGCTGTTAGAATATCCTTTTGCATAAGCAACTGCGGATGAACGCGTAAAGAAGGATTTCAGCTTGTTATCGCCTTGATAGACCGACAAATAAGGAACGCTGGTCCACCAGGTTGTTCCGTTATATTTGACTTCCGAGTTGCCGTAATATTTGGCGTATTGCAAAGCGGGCTGCAGGGAGACAAAGGATTTGATCGTTTTACCGCTTTGCAGAACGTCATAGGCGGGCACATTCGAATGCACCACAAGTCCGGAAACATTGTTAACGACGGTGCTGTTTGGAATAGCTGCAGCCGCTTTTATGGCATCATACAGAAAAGCATACGTTTTTGTCCCCTCAACCTGGACTTTATCCACCTTAATAGAGTAGATCGCGCTGCCGCTTCGTAATTTTTTCTCCGTTGCTTCCGTCATGTTATCCCAGATCCAGCTGTTTGAGCTTAACTCGATGATGTGGGAATTCGTCCAGCGCTTTGCTTCCTGCTTGGCTGCCTCCAGAGTCGTAAAGCCCCAATTGGCATTTGTTTTATCGCCTTGGTAGAGCTGATAGTTGGGATAGGATTGATAAATCCAGCCCGGGCTTTCCAGATCCCGGATATGTACGCCTTTCATCTTCTTGGCTGCGGCCAGAGCCTCGTTGTAAGTGCGATATTCCCATTTTGTGCTGGAAGTACCGCCTTGATAGATTTTGTACTTAGGCAGGTTATCCCATACCCATGCACGGCCCGTAATCGCTTCCACATGACTGTACTCGAAACCCGAGGCATAAGCGATTGCCTGTTTATCGGTAGCAAATTCACGCAATGCACGATCGTTCTGATAGACGCGATACTTGGTCATTGTGCCGGAAACCGGGCTGGCTGCCAGGCTGGTCGCAGATGCGCCAATTACTTGGGCAACGAACAGCAGCAGAATTGCCGCCGATAGTTTTTTGAACATGCTTCTCTACCACACTCCTCTCAAAGTCTATTAATTAGACGCAAAGGAGCAGGATAGGTTGCGATTATTTTCAGCTGGCTTTCAGGTGTAAATAATGGCAATGAATTGATCACGCATGGATAAAAGAAGTGGAAAAGAATAACAATAAGAAAGTAAAGGGAAATTCTGGATGAGGTGATGAGATGGCACAGCTGTTCGAGCGGCTGGACCTGAAGGAATGGCTGGATGGTGATGGGGTTGAACCGTTAGAGCTTGAAAAAAGCCTGCGTGAAGTATGGGGAGTGAACCGCTATCTTGGCGGTAATCCGGCATTATTTGTTCATTTGGAGCGGCTGATGCGCAAGCTCGCGCCAAATGAGCCGATTCGGGTGCTGGATGTAGCGACTGGCCTGGCGGATCTTCCGGTAGCTTTTATAGCTTGGTGTAAAAAAAGAGGCAGGAGCGTTTCGCTTGTAGCCGTGGACAACCATCCGCAAATTGTGCAGCTGGCAGCCCGGCGGACGGATGCTTACCCCTCGATTGAGGTATTGCTTGCGGATGGCACGGCACTTCCTTTTGCAGACCAGAGCTTTGATCTGGCCTTTTGCAATCTCGCGCTGCATCATTTGGACGAGGAATCTGCCGTAAGGCTGTTTGCCGAAATGGCACGAGTGACCCGCTCAGGCTGGGTTGTGACCGATCTGGAGCGGCATCGCCTTGCTTACCTCGCTGCCAAGCTGCTGGCGAAGTTTGTATGGAAAAGCCCGGTGACAAGACATGACGGTCCGCTCTCGGTCCAACGTTCCTTTACGCCGCAGGAAGCCAGGGAGCTGGTTGCGCTGGCGGGAGTAAAGGCAGCCGTACATAAACATTTCCCGTTCCGGTTAGCCGTGGTGGGTCATGAATAAGTATGACGTAATTGTGGTGGGTGCGGGTCCGTCTGGAAGCGCATTGGCCAAACTGCTGGCTGCAGACGGGGTAAGCGTGCTGATGCTGGATGCTGAAGCTTTTCCGCGGCGCAAGCCATGCGGGGAGTCTCTGAATCCGGGTGCAGCCGCTGCACTTGGCAGAATATCCGGATATTTGCATGTCGATGAGGCTTTCGACTTTCCATATAGCCCTATACAGGGTTGGAGAGTGATTAGCGGGCGTACCTCTCTGGAAGCTGTATATCCGTCAGGACGGTACGGAGCGGGCTGCCGCAGGGAGCAGCTGGATCAATGGCTTGCGGAGCAAGCCTGCCGGGCAGGGGCCGTCTTCGGGCAGCGTACTCGGGTAGAGCGACTGATCTGGGAAGGGGAGCGCGTAACCGGTGTAATTGCACGCTCACCGGAAGGCAGGCCGATGTCGCTTCGCGCTTCAATCATCGCTGGAAGCGACGGTCTTCGGTCGGTTGTCGCGAGGAATGCCAAGGTGAACCGTTATGGTCCGCTTCGTAAAGCGGCATTCACTTCACGATTAAATGGCGTATGCGGGTTAAACGGAAGAGTAGAGCTGTTCACTGCCGGAGATGGCAAAGTGATTGGTCTGGCCCCAATTGGCGGCGGGCAAGCCAACATGACGGTTGCGCTTGGAAGTGCGGAAGCGGCGGCACGGGCAGGCAAAGAGCATGCAGATTATGTACTCCGGGAAGCTAGAGCAGTGCCTGAACTGCTGGAACGTCTGCAAGAGGCGGAGGTGGAAGGGGATGTGCTGACATGCGGTCCATTTGATCGTCCGGTAGTTCCGCATGACATCGCTGGGATGGTTCTGCTTGGTGATGCCGCAGGCTATTATGACCCGTTAACCGGTCAGGGCATTTACCGGGCGCTTCGAAGTGCCGAGCTTGCTGCTCCTGCCATTGTGGAGACTCTCCAAAGTCGAAGCTCAGAGCCAATACGCCGGTATAACCGAACCCGTCATGAGGAGTTTGCAGCTGGAACCCGAATACAGCACATCATCGAACGGATAAGCAGGCAGCCGCTGCTGTGGCGGACATCACTCAGAATCATCGGGAGTTCTTCGATGCTGACGAACAAGCTTGCCGAAGTGGTTGGAGATTGCCCCAAGGAGGCAAATACATGTATACCCGTAATGAAATCACCATAAATTGCGATAAAAACACGGCTTTTCAGTATGCGCGGCAGGTAGAGCAATGGCCGGTACTGCTTCCGCATTACAGGGCTGTCCGATTCGAGCAGGGCAGCAGTGATCAAGGCGGTCTTGTCCTGATGAAGGCGGTAAGGCCGTTTAAACCGTTTAAATGGCCGGTCTGGTGGGTCAGCGAGATGAATGTGGACGAGCAGAGCTGCTCCGTTTATTACAAGCATGTCCGGGGTGTAACAACAGGAATGGAAGTCGAGTGGCTGATTGAATCCATTGGCCATGGGAATCAGGTTCAGGTAAAGGTGATCATTATTCACCGGTGGCTGCAGCCGCCGTTTGGCAGAAGACTGGCTTCAGACATGATTGGAGAGGTATTCGTTTATGCCATTGCAGACCGGACGCTGCAAGGGCTCAAAGAGCAGATTGAACAGCAAGCTGTACAGGAAGAGGTGGGCTGACATGACAGAAATAAGAGCAGTAGTAACCGGGATTGGCTGTGTAACCCCGATTGGTATTGGGGTTGAAGCATTATGGGCAGGTGTGCAGAAGGGGGAAAGTGCCGTCAAACCGATTGACCGGTTTGTTCCGGAAGGTCTTCGAAGCCGGATAGCTGCACAAATTCCCCATTTTGATGCAACCGCATTTATGGATAAGAAGCGGGCGCACCGGATGGACCGTTATTCCCAGTTGGCAGTAGCCGGAGGTATTATGGCCTTGCGTGATGCCGGGCTTGATGCGGAAGATCTGGAGTCAGAACGAGCGGGAGTGTTTATGGGTTCCGCATTGGGCGGAATTGCATTCGCGGAAGAGCAATGCGGTCAATTCATGCAGGGCGGCTTCCGTTCCGTCTCACCAACGCTTGGCTTCTCTGTATTTGGAGGAGCTGCTTCGTGCAATCTTGCGATGGAATTTGGTTTTACAGGGCCTAATGAGACCAACTCCATGTCATGCGGCTCCGGTGCGGTAGCAATCGGACGAGCCTTGCAGGCAATCCGGCGCGGTGAAGCCGATGTAATAATGGCAGGAGGATCGGAAGCTCCGCTTGCTCCTTTATCTTTTGGAGCCTTTGATATGCTGCGTGCGATGTCCACACGGAATGAGGAGCCGGCAAGCGCCAGCCGGCCGTTTGACCGGAACCGTGACGGCTTTGTGATGGGGGAGGGCTCCGCCATTCTCGTTATTGAAGCGGAGCATCATGCCCGTGCCCGAGGTGCACGCATCTATGGAGAGCTGGCAGGCTTTGGACTGACCAATGACGCCCACCATATGAGCGTCCCGCTGCCGAGCGGGGAACAAGCAGCACGGGCGCTTAAGCTTGCACTTTCGAGCGCCGATATGTCGCCTGATGAGGTGGCATACGTAAACGCGCATGGTTCTTCTACTCTGCTCAATGATGTAACCGAATCGAAAGTCATTCGGAGCGTATTTGGCAGCCGGCCAGTTGCTGTCAGCGGGACAAAAGGATTATACGGCCATCCGCTTGGCGCGTCTGGTGCCATTGAAGCGGCCATTACGCTGCTATCCTTGAACAACGGCTGGCTCCCGCCAACGACGAATTTGAGTGATCCTGATCCGGAAGCTGAGATCGATCTGGTCTCCCGGCAAGCAAGAGAGATTAAGGCGGATGCCGCCGTCTCCAATTCATACGGCTTTGGCGGTGTCAATGCAGTGCTGGCTTTCCGTAAAACCTGACTTAAGAAGGGCATCTTCTGTTTCATAGGAGATGCCCTTTTCTCATGCGCAACTCGGCATCACTTGCCTGGAAACGAATATTGTAATAATAGGAAAGAAGGATTCGAAGCGGAAAATTCTGATTGGAAGGGCGGGAACCAGCATGGAAATACCCGTATATCGCCCGCAAAACCATGTGCGCTTTATTACAGCAACCGCTTTATTTGACGGGCATGATGCGTCGATCAATATTATGAGGCGCATTCTTCAAGCCTCAGGAGTCGAGGTTATTCACCTCGGCCATAACCGGTCGGTACAGGAAGTGACTAGCGCAGCCATCCAAGAGGATGTGCAGGGGATTGCCATCAGCTCGTACCAAGGCGGACATATTGAATATTTAACCTACATGTTCGACATGCTGAAGCAGGCCGGGGCGGAGCATATCAACATTTTTGCCGGCGGCGGCGGGGTGATTATCCCCTCCGAGATTGAGGCCTTGCACCGCTATGGTATTGCCAAGGTCTTCTCCCCTGAGGACGGACGCAAGATGGGGCTGCAGGGAATGATCAATTACATGATTGAGGCTTGTGACCATCCGACACCCCGGCAGACAGAGATGGATCTTAAGCTGCTTAGTCAGAGTCATTGGGGGGCTATTGCCAGATTTATATCTGCTTCTGAAGACCAGGCTGCACAAGCTTATGTGGATGATTGCACGGCGGCTGTACTTCAACAGCTCCGGGATCAAATTCCCGTTGTGCCGGTGCTGGGTATAACCGGAACTGGAGGCGCTGGCAAAAGCTCGCTCACGGATGAGCTGGTACGCCGGTATCTGGATCATTTTCCGAGTCGTTCGATTGCGGTTATTTCAGTTGACCCAACCAAAATGAAGTCAGGAGGAGCTTTGCTTGGTGACAGGATCCGAATGAATGCTATTCATGATCCAAGAGCTTATATGCGGAGCATGGCAACCAGAAATTCCAGATTGGAGGTCAGTGAAGCTACTCGTGATGCCATTGCAATCGTCAAGCATGCCGGGTATGACTTTGTGATAGTCGAGACAAGCGGAATCGGGCAAGGTGATGCGGCTATTGTTGATCTATGTGATGTAGCCTTGTATGTGATGACAAGCGAGTATGGGGCAGCCAGTCAGCTTGAGAAGATTGACATGATTGATTACGCCGACATCATCGTCATTAACAAATTTGAACGGCAGGGATCAGAGGATGCCCTAAGGGATGTGCGTAAGCAGTATAGAAGAAGCAGGCAATTGGATACCGTGCCGAGCGAACAGTTTCCTGTATTCGGAACCATGGCAAGTCAATTTAATGACCCGGGCGTGACAATGCTTTTTCACTATGTAATGAACAAGGTAGAGAAGACAATCGGCGGGAGCTGGCCGGCTCAGCAAATTGAGCTGAGCTCCAGAGCACCAATAAGAAATAGGATTATCCCGCAGGAAAGAACCGGTTATTTGCGCGAGATCGTTCAGACGGTCCGCCAATATAAGAAGTTTATTGAGGAGCAGGTTGCTGTCGCATGTACGATTGCCCAGCTTAAAGGCACCAGACAATTGATTTATGCGAATCAAGAGCGGCATCTGACAAGAGAAGAGACCTCCCATTTTACAGAAAAACTGGATGTCATGCTAATGGAGTGTGAGGAGCGCCTGCATCCGAATTGCCGGAAGCAGCTGGCGGAGTGGCCGGCTACTCGTCAATTTTACCAGCCCATTGTCCTGGAGTCGCTTTCAGGAACTGCGGTGCCGAGAGTCAGCCTTCCTAAATTCCAAGAGTCAGGTGATTTGCTGCGCTGGCTGCTGAAGGAGAATCTGCCGGGATATTTTCCGTATACAGCAGGGGTATTTGCGTTCAAACGCACCGACGAGGATCCCAAACGCCAATTTGCAGGCGAAGGAACGCCGGAGCGGACGAACCGCAGGTTCCATTATTTATGCCGGAATGATGAGGCGAAGCGGCTGTCTACCGCTTTTGACAGTGTTACTTTGTATGGGCAGGATCCAAGCGACCGTCCTGATATCTATGGAAGAATCGGGAACAGCGGAGTTAATGTGTGCACGCTGGAGGATATGAAGAGGCTGTATGCAGCCTTTGATCTCTGTCATCCGTCCGTCAGTGTGTCGATGACAATTAACGGACCGGCGCCAATCCTTCTTGCCATGTTCATGAATACGGCGATTGATCAGCAGGTGGATAAATTCATGGCGGAGCACGGCAGGGAGCCTGATGAAACGGAGCACGAGATGATTAAAGCTTCGGCGCTGCGATCCGTTCGGGGTACTGTGCAGGCGGATATCCTGAAGGAAGATCAAGGACAGAATACTTGTATTTTCAGTACGGAATTTTCGCTCAAAATGATGGGAGATATCCAGCAATATTTTATCGATCACGAGGTACGCCATTATTATTCGGTCAGCATAAGCGGCTATCATATTGCAGAAGCAGGGGCTAATCCGGTGACGCAGCTGGCCTTCACGCTGGCGAACGGCTTCACGTATGTCGAGTATTACTTGGCAAGAGGCATGCCTATTGATGATTTTGCTCCTAATCTTTCTTTCTTTTTCAGCAATGGCCTTGATCCCGAATACAGCGTGATGGGGCGTGTGGCACGCCGCATATGGGCGACCGTCATGAAATACAAGTATGGAGCTAATGAACGAAGCCAGAAGCTGAAATATCATATCCAGACATCAGGGCGCTCGCTGCATGCGCAGGAAATGGATTTCAACGATATCCGGACAACGCTGCAGGCGTTAATGGCGACGTACGATAATTGCAATTCCTTGCATACCAATGCCTACGACGAAGCTGTAACGACACCTACCGAGAACTCCGTGCGCCGGGCAATGGCGATTCAGCTCATTATTAACCGGGAGTTCGGGCTTGCCAAGAACGAGAATCCGCTGCAAGGCTCTTTTATCGTGGAGGAGCTGACTGACCTGATGGAGGAGGCTGTCCTGCAGGAATTTCAGCGAATTCATGACCGCGGCGGCGTACTGGGTGCTATGGAAACGCAGTATCAGCGGGGCAAAATTCAGGAGGAATCGCTATTGTATGAACAGAAGAAGCATTCCGGCGAGCTGCCGATTATCGGTGTGAACACGTTTCTGAACCCTGATTCTGAAGAAAGACAATCGGACATGGAACTGGCCCGTTCCACAGATGAGGAGAAACAGGCGCAAATCAGGCATTTACAGGCTTTTCAGACGAAGCATCAAACAGAAAGTGCCGAAGCGCTGGAGGAGCTAAAGCAGGCGGCTATATCAGGCGGCAATGTGTTCGAGGCGTTGATGGAGGTAGTGAAGGTCGCCTCAATCGGGCAAATCACTCATACTTTATTCGAAATCGGCGGGCAGTATAGAAGGAATATGTAATTCAAGAATAGAAAATAAAGGAAAAACATGCTGCATGTCATTTCAGATGATCTGGAACGGGCAATCCGACTATTTGGAATGATAAATCTAACTCATTGGAGGTACATGATCTTGCTCGCTCTTACTTTTCTACTGACCATTATGAACTCAATATTGCTGCTCATCATCTACCTTAACCTGCCGAAGAGGGACATAACACAGGAAGCGATTGATCAGGCATTAGCGAATGACCGGAAGAAGCGGGAACAGCAGGGATAAGTCAGATTGAATAGTAAAAGCCTCCAATCCTGACGGATTGGAGGCTTTCCCAAAATATAAGAGAGTATAAGTTATTCTATACTACACTTATATTTCACTCGCGAAACGTATGCTGCCCCTACTAAGGACGGTGCAGCCGTTTACGCTTGTGTAATCTTAGTCTTCGATATCCGCCCACATTTCTTCCTCATTCACATCCAGCTTGATGTTGGTGCGGAAGACGCGGCGGTTATACTGCCGGTACATATATTGCTCGAGGGCCTCGAGCAAATTGGCTTCGATAATATATTGGCTCCGACCTTTAACCCATACCTCTGCGGTGAAGCCGTACTCTTCCTCCCAGGCCAGCTGCACCTCCACGTCCGAAGGTTGCACGCCTCTTCGATCTGCCATATGCAGACAAACGGCATTAATAATTTCGTCCGTGTAGATTCTTATCATTAGTAAGGTCTCCGTGTATCGGGATTATTTTTCTTCTTAAACATCCGGAACAGCGAGATAACGATTCTTACAAGAACAAAGATCGCGATCAGGTTAATAAGGAGGCCGAAGAATTGCCCCATGCCGCCCATGCCGCCAAGCAGACCGCCAAACAACATCCCTGCGAGACCGCCGACGAGCATCCCTTTCATAAAGCTGCCGCCGCCGAAAAAGCCTTTGTTCGTCGTTGCTGCGCCGGTTTTGGTTGTAGTGGCACCTGTTTTGGTTCCCGTTGTTGATTCTTGCACATTAGCTTGTTTCTTTGGTGTTTGTGTGAAGCTTTGCTTTGGTGATTTGAATCCGCCGCCGCGTTTTGCCGCATCCGCTTGACCAAGACCAAATGTCAGGAACAAAGCAAATGCCATGATGACCAGTAACCCTTTTTTCATTGTGTAATTCTCCTCCTGCTTCGATGTGTAGCGCTGTCGTTGCTATGATACACATTTACGGCTAATATAAACGGAGGTTTCAAAATATTTTTGTACACAATGTTCCAAATCATATATATGCAGAGAGGAGAAGCCATATGAGTTATCCATCCGCTTATGTGTCCTATTTAGTCCAGTTTAACGGAACGCGGGATTTTTTCGAATGCCATGAGCTGCTGGAGGAGTATTGGAAGGAGCATCCGGGAGATTCGCGGGCGGCAATATGGGTTGGGCTTATTCAGCTCGCGGTTGGCCAATATCATGAACGGAGGGGCAATCTGAAAGGCTCGGTCAAGATGTATGAGAAAGCATTGGAGAAGCTGGATCAGCCATCACTCGAGGAATTAGGGCTGGATGGCGGAAATGCCATGACGGAGCTAAAAAGCAGATATGAACGGCTGCATTCAGGCCAGGCGCTGCCTTTTCAAGATATAACGTTGATTGTAACCGATCCCGATCTGGAACAGCGCTGCTTGCAGCTTTGTCATTCTTTAGATGCGCAGTGGGGCAGCAGCAGTCTTATGCATGAGGAATCCCTGATTCACCGCCATAAATTGCGTGACCGCAGTGATGTAATAGCTGAACGGGCAGCGGCGATAGAAGCGAAAAAAAGGAACCGGACCGTGGAATAGCCACTGGTTCGGTTCCTTTTGCGTATGTTCTATTTCAGGTATTGGTAGCCGTCTACAATCAGGTCCAGAGCGCCTGTCTCCGGGTGAATTGCCATACCGTGAACTGGAGTGTTCGGCGGCAGGAGCGGGTGGTTGCGCACGATGCTGACGCTTTTCTCAACACTGTCGTGCAGGTTGTCAAAGCCGGTCAGCCAGCGGTTCAGATCAAGGCCGGAATTGCGGAGCGTTTCAATGGTTTGCTCGGAAATGCCTTTTTCCAGCATGTGGCCAACAACGGTATCCGGATTGATCCCCGTCATGCCGCATTCATGATGCGCGATAATAAATACTTCGTCGGCTTTCAGCTCGTAGAGCGCTACAAGAACACTACGCATAATGTTGCCGAATGGCTGCGTAATAATAGCGCCGGCGTTTTTGATGATTTTGGCATCGCCGTTTTTCAGGTTCAGAGCTCTAGGCAAGAGCTCGACAAGCCGGGTGTCCATACAAGTTACAATAACGATCTTGCGGTTAGGAAACTTATCGGTCAGATACTGCTCATATTCTTTGTTTTCTACAAACGCTTTGTTATAGTTCAAGAATTTCTCAAGATTGTTCATTCGAAATAGCCTCCTAAAATGAATGGTCGCACAAAGGCAGATCATCGGCCGTTTGTGATGATGAGATAACACGATAAATTAGTTCTTCTTAGTTCTTCATAAAACGCAGATTGAGTGTATAAATTTGATTGTCGCTCTTAAGACTGTAGGCACCGCGCGCGGTATCATAATCAATCCGAAGCTCCGGTTCGAAAAATACTTCATGACGAGGCTCGTACCAGAATGGGAAGGGGTCGCCTTGAGCAAGCCGGTCATCCGAACTGCCTTGCTCAATTAGTTGCAGGGCCGGGACACCGCTAACGACACAGCCGCAGCCTTCGGTGTCATGCAACAGCTTCAACTGCTTTCGGCCATCCTCTATGTAAGGGGCTAAAGCTTTCACGGCGGCAGGAGTAAATGTAATACGCATCGCAGGTTCCTCTCTTTCTCTTTACTCTATCAACGATGAAAGGTTAAAGTTGATTATACGTTTTGTAATCGGTAAGATCAAGTTACGCTCTGCTGAAAATGAGCAATCGAAATAGGGAAGGTGGATGGAACAATGACGGTACATAAGGAAACTGCA